>OJDV01000012.1_pt1 | contig 211656 bp, 184 predicted proteins | sample 1592911 | NCBI WGS metagenome assembly OJDV01 (sample SAMN05416860, study PRJEB24817) | seawater metagenome | isolation source: Sea water | place: Canada:Atlantic | collected 2013-11
AACTCAGCCCTTGACCACCTGCTAACTAACCGTCCAACTTATGGGGGTCAGTTCACAGTTTCAGTTCAAGTTGACCCCACAGGTGGCGCAAGGGCTTATGGCGGGATATGTTGATGTTGAGCAATTCAATCACCGCTTCAGAACCAACTGGGCGATGCATCACCAGAACTACGGCCAGAGCTCCTCGGCATCGGAGTACGCTGCGCTGAAAAGGTTGGCTGATGCGTATCCCGATTCCGAAACTGGAGCCAACACGGCCATATCCTCCGCCGTGGAGATGACTCTCACTCAGGTGTATATAGTGCACCCAGAGGAGCAAGAAGTGTCATCCCAGGAAGCTGGTACAACGGGCTTCTAGTTAAAGCTTTGATTCACGGCTGGTAAATATTGCGCGGCGATAAGGCGCTAAGCACTTACAAGACTTACGGGTTCGTAAGTGCTTAGCGCCAAAGAATCAACACTTATACCTCGCTCGAAATCTGCAGATAAAGCTACTCTGACTCATGGCTGTCCCACTTAATTTTGGTTTATCGCACAATTGCCAGAATATGACTGGCGTTGCGCTCGTTAGTGCTCCGTAGTGCGAGCGTCACTGCGGCGTACTTCGCTGTCGGACACGCCGCGAGTACGTCCAGGCGGCTCATGGTCCGTCATCAAAGCACCCCACATCGCCGCTCTGACATTGTAGAAGCGCTGAATGCATAAATCGGTCAAACTCATGCCCAATGCTGCGCAAATCATGATGATCTCTTGTATCTTCCAATCTGTGTTGTAGCGAACAGACTATTTATTGTCGGCCCCCTATAGTAGATATAATCCGCGTCACATCGCGTGAAGTAGCTTTCTATTTGTAGTTTTAACGCAGTCAACAACACAGGAATAGAGTTATGAAATCTTCAACAGAAAATAAGATCAAAGGCAAACTCCACGAATCCAAAGGCAAAGCGAAGCAAGTAGCTGGAGTTGTTACCGACAACCCAAAGCTTCAAAGCGAAGGCGAGCTAGAAGAGCTGCGCGGTAAGTTGCAGCAACAGCTTGGTGAGATTGGGAAAAAGTTAGAGAAATAGTGAATGAATCTTGGGGTCAGTTCACTTGGGCGCCACCAAGTTACTCTGACCCCTTTGATCGTCAATGTTGATGGGTTTCTAAGTGCTGGCGTAGTAAATCCTTGCCATAGTCGTTGCCATTGGGTGTGCGAATCACTGTGTGAATATGATCTCTTGTCGGGGTGCCCGGGGGGTTAATCATGGTGGTACCCACTGGGTTTTGGTGATCGAACTCTATCAGTACCACTGGGCTATGTACCCGGTAGTAGAAAACTGCATCCTGGTTTACTTGGCCCACCCAAGAGAAGTAGGTCTCGTTTAGGTGCTGCTCCACATGATCCATGCGCACCGCCGCTTGGTCGTCGCGCATATTGCCGACATACTGCGCTATTAACTCCACTAGCTTTGCTTTCTGTGCGGGCGTGAGTGCAGAGCCTGGCAAGCCAACATAGTCCAAGACCATATTGTCTTCATTCGCTGCAGCCATAGGGGCATTCGCAGTCTTCTCGTTTTGCACTGTGGCCAGACGCCGTTGTTCGGCACTCAATGATGTCATGAATGCTAAGCCTAAGTTTTGCTCGTCTTGCAATATGGTATTGCCTTCGTATTTGCCACTTTTGGCTACCACGGGTTCGCCGCCCAAGAATGTAGGCGTCATAACCACCTGCCCACCTTGAATGAAGTAGTTGATAACTAGGTGGTGGCCATCAAGTTGCCAACCCCAGGGTTCGGTGGCAGACGGAATGCCCATAACAGTGAAATAGTATTTCTCTTCGCCATAGCGAATGGACTCTTCGTTCAACTCTAACAAAGTCTGCTCGGTCTTCATGATGTCTTGTGTGGTCTTCAGGCCTTGCGCGCTGAGTGAGACTCGAAGCAAGTTCCATGCGGCCGCTTTCTGGGTTGCGTCCATCTCTTCCAAGCTGACGCCGTGGCGGGCGAAGATACCCACATCCACATTAGACCAGTTACGCCACTCAGGGTCGTCTACAGGGAAATGCGCGCGGCTTAGGTGTATGTCGTTCAACGATGCTAGGAAAGCGGCGCCAGCCTCGGCTAGGGAGGCGGTAGACAGGCCCGTATCCTGCAGCGGAAACAAGTCCTCTATGACACCGTCGGAGGTAGCGATACCACGGAAGGGTTGTCCGAGTGCAGCGGCTCCATCGCTGGTAAATATGCCTTTGGTTTTTAGCAAAGATTCCGGGTAGGCAGATTGAGCAGCACAGATGCTTGGCAGTAGTAGTGCAGGTGCGATGAGTAATGACAGCAAGGTTTGGCGCATGATTAACCCTCTTGGTGGAGTTTATCTAAGGAAAGTCATAGTCCTACGTCAGTAGCTTGAAAGCAACTGTGCCGCTACGGCGCCCGATCGCACGAGTGGGGCGCCAATATCAAATTACTCTGACCCCTTTGATATACAAGCTAGCTGCTGCGGTTGCGTTCGGGGGGGAGATCGCTCTGATACTCGACGAACTCCACCTCGAAGCCATCGGGATCTATGAGGTAGACATTACGGCGATGGGGTTCCTCGGCGCCATCTTGCGCGATCTTGAAGCCTTGCGCTTCCAAGCGTGCCACTACAGCGTCAAGGCTACTGGTCACGAATGCAAAGTGAGCCAGCCCAATCTGATGGCCGTCTAGGTCTCGATTGCTGCCTTCGCCGTGGTTGCTAAAAGCTAGGTATTGGTAATCGTCACCGAAGTGTATCCAATGGCGAGTTTTGCCATTCCACTGCCCATCTCCCTCATCCCGTATACGCCAATGGGGGAAGGCTGCACGGTAGAATTTAAGAGACTCTTCGATGTTAGCGACTACTAGATTGACGTGTTCCAAGTGAATCATGATGTGCTCCGTTTGATGAACTTGACGGCATGCTAATACCTAAAGCAAGGTTGAGGTAAAGTATTTTTTTCAATAGAATCTCAAAAAAGGAGGGCGTATGAGTCAGGCAAACTGGTCTGTAGGAGAGGTGGCCGCTAGGTGTGGCGTAAATGTTAGCGCGCTGCATTTCTATGAGAAAAAGGGTTTGATTCGCAGTTGGCGAAGCTTGGGCAACCAGCGTCGTTATAAATCAGATGTCTTGCGGCGCATCTCTGTGATCAAGGCGGCGCAGAAGATGGGCATTAGTCTTGAGGAGATCAAACAAGCATTCACGACTTTACCCGAAAGCAGAACGCCAACCGCCAAAGATTGGGAATTATTGTCTACCCGCTGGCGCGAATCCTTGAACGCTCGAATTGAATATCTACAGCGACTAAGAGACTCATTGTCTGGGTGCATAGGGTGTGGCTGTTTATCGTTAAAGGTGTGTCCTATTTATAACGAAGGTGACCGATGCGGCAAGGAAGGCAGCGGCCCGGTGATTCTAGATAGAGGGCCAATGTGAGAGCTGTCTATCTGACTACTTTAACTACGGGCTTGCTTTACTTTGTACATAAGCGAATCCCCATCGGCCAGTAAGGCGTCGACTGTAGTGTGTTTATCCGGGTCAAACTCCACCGCTCCGAATGAAAAAGCGATTGCGTAGCCAAGATTTGCATCTTGAGTATATTGCGCTAGAGATTGACTGCATCTTTCTAAGGTCTCTTGAGCTTGCTGACGAGTAGTATCTGTAAGCAAAGCTACAAACTCATCGCCTCCCCAGCGCGCGAATAGGTCAGAGTCTCGTAGCGAGGCTTTCATAAGACTGGCAAATGTTGTTAATGCGAAATCCCCCTCAGAATGTCCGAACTCGTCGTTGATGGCCTTGAACTTATCCATATCTAGAAACGCTAGCGTAGCCGGAATTTTCTGCCGAGTGCAGAGTTTCAGGCTGTATTTGGCAAGAAACAAAAAGCCGCGACGGTTAGAAACTTTCGTAAGATCGTCCAAAGAGGCAAGTTGGATAGCCTGAAGTTCCCGTTCAACCATAGAGGCTAGGTCTTTCAGTGCGTTAATATCCTCCTCGCCAAAATCTCGGGGTTTTTTATCGATGATGCATAGCGTTCCCAGTTTATGCCCGCCTACAGTAAGCGGGCAGCCGGCGTAAAACCGAATGCCAGGGTCATTCAATACCAAGGGATTGTCTGCGAAGCGGGGGTCTTCGATAGTATCGGGGATTATGAATACATCGTTTCCTAGAATCGCGTGACCGCAGAAAGAGATATCTCGAGAGGTCTCGGCTACGTCTAGACCTACACAAGACTTAAACCACTGGCGATTTTCATCCACGATGCTGACTAGCGCGATGGGTACCCCAAATAAGCGCTTCGCCATGCGTGTCAGTTGATCGAATCGTTCCTCAGGGGAAGTGTCTAAAACATCAATTGAACGAAGTGTTTCAAGCCGAGCCTGTTCATCTTCGGGAATAGCAGGTGCTTTCAAAGTCGGCTCCTAATCTCTTATTTTTAACGCGATTAACATGCGGCACATCTAGCATTTATGCCGTGTGCACTCGCGCAATCTGGAATGCAACTCGCCTGCTCGTGCTTCGGTGACTACAGCGAAATTATCACACCGAATGCTCGGAATCTCTATTTGTCAGAGTATTATTACGAGGAGTATGGGAATCGGACCAATATTAGAGCGGAAAACTCCAAATTACGCCCATGGTGGGCGAGCTTGGATGTGTCTCAACCGTATGATATATATGTAGAAATTCGGACTTTAGTTGGCGTGAGTGTGTGCAAGCAAAAGAGAGGGAGGGGGTTGCTGCGGCTAATGCTTTCTAAACTTCATCAAAGCGCCACTGAAGATGTTGCGAGAGGGCAAGATCTCGGGGCCGTCATAGACGTTCTTTACATCTGACACTGAATAGACTGCAGTCTTGTCTAGGTCTTTAATGAGTTTTATCAAGGAAGGGACATTACGCCTCTTCTCTACAATGAACAGGATCTCCACCGGATGGGCCTTGCCCATGTCACCATCGAAGGAGACGGCCTTGAACCCCTCCTCACGTAGCTTGCCCGCTAGTACATCTCGGTTGAAGGATATACAGCGGATAAGGTCGTTGCCAATGGCAAAGTGGTTCTCGATGGTGATGCCGACATAGTTGCCCACGGCAAAGCCGCCGGCATAGGCCAATGCAAAATACCAGTGATCAAGATTAGATAAAACTTGGGATGCGGCAACTAGCCAGATACTGATTTCGAAAAAACCGATAAACGAAGCGAGCAGTTTATGGCCACGAAACACGACGATTGTGCGAAACGTACCAAGAGAGACATCCGCGACTCTTGCGAAGAATATTATCGGCACCAAAAAGTAGGGGTATGAATCTAATAGCTCGATAATAATTTCTCCTAATTCGTTAATACACAGTTCGTGCTAGAGCGCTAAAGACGCCACAGCTTGCTCGTTATGTTGTCTTCTATGAGTTTGCGCGACAGTGTTGCGTTTGATGCGAGTAGAAGAGGTTCGCGAGTTGTAGTTCACCTGCACTATTTTTTTGCCGATGCTCTTCAAATAGGCCTCCACCTCGATGTTATGGGGTTTAGCGCCCCAGTCTTCGCCGACAACGAAGATGTCTGCATCTACGGTCATGCAGCCGGATACGTATTCGAGCTCGTGATAAGGCTGAACTATGTCGACGCAGCGCAGCGCCTTGAGCATTTCCAGGCGTTGGTCGAGCGGGATTACGGGCTTCTCGGGTTTGTAAGATCTCACTACACGGTCGGAGGCAACGCCTACCGCCACTACGTCGCCTAATGTCGCGCAATACTCAAGTAATGCAAGATGCCCTACATGTAATAAATCGAATGTGCCTACCGTATATACAACCATTGTGCCTATTAACTCCTTACTAAAAAATGAAACCTACAACTGTAAATTCGGGTGCTCGTTTTCTTTTATAAAAGTTTCCATGCATAAGCCGCGGTTATCGCGAGGGTGTAAAAGGCAAGGAGATAAACATTGAGTGGCTTGCCAGAGAGCTTTGGCGTTTTTATCTGCGCAACATTGAGAGTCGCGAGAGCAACACAGGCAGCATAAAGAATGATCGAGAATGCCCCGTGGCTGAACGCGCTTTCGAACAGGAATATGAAAACTAGAATGAGACTGTTGTTGTCCAGTGCTAGGCCTGTGTATTTGGCCCCCTCTGCGAGTCCGTATGTGCTGAAATAGCTCAGCCGTATTACACCAGCGGCAAGCATCAGAAAAGCGCCGGCTAGGAAAATGGGTTCGAAGGAACCGTAGCTAAGCAGAAGCACTGCCGGTGCTACCCCATAGCTGACAATGTCGATACATACGTCTAGCTGACCACCAAATACCCCTTGGGTCTTCGTGCGGCCCTTCATGCTGCGCGCAATGAGCCCATCGGCCCAGTCAAAGCCCACGGCCCAAACCATAGCGATCATCGCCGCCGAATAGACACCAATTATGCTGAAGTAGATCGCCAGAGTTGTGCAGGCTAACCCCGCAAGAGAACATAGGTTGGGGAGATCTTTTACAAAGGAGAGGATGCTTGGCTGTATCTCCCGAGCTTCGGTGTTACTCGTAGTCATAAGACTCCAAAAGTGATGCTTGATGATCTACCGCGATATCAAGCGGATAGACGAGCTCGCCAGCATGATGTGATGATCATGTCGACAAGGACAATGCAGCGTGAACGTGTGACCGTTACAGAATAAAAAGAACGATATTGAGCTAAGAGAACCGCGCGGCCTAGGGTCTAGGTGGCGAAGATAAAACAGATGTGGTTGAAACGACGTCGAATTGACAAACGAAGAGCGCGGAGTCTAGCACAGATGCGGGTGTGATTCTCAGTGGATGTATCAAACACAGAATCGTAGGGCTTTGCTACCTCGTCAATTGGCGGATCTAAGATTAAGAACTCAAACTGAAGTGCCCAGCAGATGCCGCCTGTAGAGAAGTCATGTGCTCTATACTTCGTTTCCACGAAGCCCGATACAATTTCCCCATGGGTCTTGAACCTGGCACATGCTGCGCTTGTCCTCTATTGCCATTGGGCCGCGGTAGAGCGTTGCACCTAGCCATTGAAGATGGGCTAGGGCTTGAGTAATGCTCTCTACCTCCCAGTACACGACAGAGCCTGCAGGGCCAGATGCTATTTTTTCATCGGCTTGTACTATCTCTATGTGTACATCGCCGACCAGCAAGCACTCAAAATCTTGGCCTTCGATGCGTTGTCTTATCGCGTTGGAGAATGCTCTTTCGTACCAAGCAAGTCCTTGGGCAGGATTTGGAACGTGAATCATTACTGCGCAGATTCTGTTAGCGTGCATGAGCATTACCTTGTAAGCGTTTAACCGGATTGCGAATAGAGACTAGCGCCATTTTATCTAAGTCGAACTTTCGAATATCGATCCAAACTGTATCGGCCACCAGCTAATCTCCGCAATTCAATCTCGACTATGAGTAAAATAGGGCTCGACCATAGTTCCAAATTATTCATATTTATCTTTCTCTTTCTTCGCCATCGACGCGCCAAAGCCAGCTCCGATCGCCACGCCAATGGCAATACCAATAGCGAGATTTTGCATTGCGGCACCAATCGCTACACCTATGCAAATTCCAAGCCCCATCCCCGTAGCGTTGGCAGAATTATTGTCGTTTTTCTTATTCTTAGATTTCATAGCTAGCCTCGTGAGTAGTAGTTGTCGAACTCGCTTTGCTCGATTAACTTGAAGCCATGGCGCATATAGAAGCGATTAGATGGGCTGCCCCGTAGTGCGCCAACTCGAATGGGTAGACCTTGTGTCTGCGCTTCTGCAAACACTAGTGATAGCACCGCAGATCCAATTTTCTTGCCTTGTTCTGCAGGGCGAACATAAAGATGGTCAAGTAACAAATGATCTGCCATTGGTTTTATTACCACAAAACCCACTCTATGCTGAGCAACGATGATATGTCTGGTGTGTGCGGGTGAGAAGCTCGATAAAAAACGTTGTGCAGCCCGTGTAGGATCAAACCGACCGACTCGCTCAAGGCTTTCTCGCATCGCCTCGACACGCAGCGCGGCGAGTTCCTGCGCGTCCTCTAGCTGGGCTGGCGCTAGGCTTATGATCGGCGTGTGTGTTGCGCTAGCTTGTGTCATGGAAGTCTTTTCGCAGCTCTCAGCGTTAGTAGTTCAGGACGCATTGCTATGCAGGGATATCTCTTAAGGCTGTCGAAGGATCTTCTCCATCGCTTTACCCTTCGCCAGTTCGTCAATCAACTTGTCCAAATAGCGTATCTTCTGCATCAAGGGGTCTTCAACTTCTTCCACTCGCACGCCACAGACTAGTCCTTTTATAAGTGAGCGGCTTGGGTTTAGTGCCGGCGCTTGCTCGAAGAAGGTCTCGAAGTCGACTCGTTGATCAATCTGTCTCTCTAGGCCAGTTTTTTCATAGCCAGTTAGCCAGCAGATTATTTGATCTACTTCATCCTTGCTACGGCCTTTTCGTTCCGCCTTCTGCACATAGAGCGGATAGACCTTGGCGAACTCCATTGTAAATATGCGATGTTTTGTCATCTCAAATTACTCATTGAACAAAATTTAAGCTTTAGACAAATTTCTGGTTCTCTATTGCAACACGGAACTCTTCGAGTCCGGAGAGCAAAGTTTCGGAAATTTCTTTATCGCCTATGATGCCGTCGCTGTCTAGTTCACTACTCAATAATGGTATGGAAACACACGCGCCTTTGACTATATTGCCAGACATGGTCGTAAGCACTTCTAGCAAGGCCTCCTGTGCGTGTTGTGCCCGCGGCGAAGTATTGATTAGCATTATAGGTTTATAGGGGAATTCAACGCCGCCTACTAGCCAATCGAGAGCATTCTTCATCGGTCCACTAATGCCATGGGCATATTCCGGGCTAGCGATGATCAAGCCATCGGCATGCTTCGATCAAAGGGGTCAGAGTAATTTGATCGCATATCGATCAAATTACTCTGACCCCCTTGATCAAATTACTCTGACCCCTTTGATCGGTTTTTCCCAAGATCGTTATAGTGCCTTGCCTAGGTGGCCGCGTAGTTCTAATGCGATCTCCTGTTCGAGCACACCGACATGAACTTCTATGCCAGCCTCACGCAAGCGCGCTATTCCGCGGCCATTGTTCCGTGAGTCGGGGTCTATCATGCCTACATAGACGCGCTTAATTCCTGCATTGATCAGTGCCTCGGCGCAGGAGGGGGTTCTGCCGTGAAATGAACAGGGCTCAAGGGTGATATAGGCTTCAACATCGTCGCCTATCGTCTCTAGCTGATTGATAGCCATGGCCTCTGCGTGGGGCTTGCCGGGCGGATTGGTATGTCCTTTCGCTATCACAATGCCGTCCAGAACTAGCACGCAACCAACGGGAGGGTTGTCTGCGCATTCTGCTATTGCCTTGCGCCCCTCTTCCATAGCGAGCCTCATATGTTTTTGTACTACGGTTCCTTCCACTATGATCTGGCTCCATTCACGGTAAGCACATACTCTAGCACTGCCACTGCTTTGTCTTTCTTGTAGAAACCTGCTGGGTTCTCTCGTACAAGCTCAAAGCCGAGATTTTCAATTACGCTTTGGCTGCGGGCGTTCCAAGTAGCATGCTCCGTTTCGATTCTTTCTGCGTTCAGTGTTTCGAAGCCGAACTCTAACACGGCGCGGGCTGCCTCTGGCGCATAGGCTCTGCCCCAATGATCAGGGTGCACCCAGAAGCCTATGTTCCAAGTGTTAGGCTCAGCCTCCTTGTGTAAGCCCACACGGCCGATCGCGATGTTGGTGTTTTGTGTGCAAGCGGTGAAGATATAGCATTTGCCGTCACGCCAGTCGTCTCGATTGCGCTGGGTAATTTGGGTCAGTTCATCGCGGCTGTCTGGCGGATCCCAGGTCATGCCATCGTTGAAACCCTCGAAGCGACTTGCGTCCCAAACTAGGTCGATATCGCAGAAATCCACGGCGCGCAGCATAAGCCGTTCTGTGCGGAGAGTTATGTCTGCAGGTACATGCATGGATGTGGCGCTCTTTTTCTATTGTTCTCGTACTAGCCTGAAGCCGGTGTCTCGGGTCGGCCTTCTGCGTTGCTGCTGGGCGCGGAAAGTAAAGGCAATTTGTGCTGCGGGTACATCCCATGAGCCACCGCGAACTGTCCCAACTCGGCATTCTGAATCGCCGGCCTCATTCGGGCTACTGGCGATCCCGCAATCTGCCGTCCATTCCCACACATTGCCATGCATGTCATGCAATCCGAAGTTGTTTGCCGCAAAGCTACCAACAGGGGCCGCCATGTTTCCATCCCACTGACTTCCGCAATCTCTGCAGTTGGCGTGATTCTCTAGAGCCTCTGGCCCCCAGTGATACTTGAAACCAAACTCTGCGCCCGCTCGTGCGGCGTATTCCCATTCGGCATCCGTGGGGAGGCGGTATGTCTCGCCGGTCTTCTGGCTTAACCACTCGGCAAAGGCTACCGCATCGTCCCAACTCACATCCATCACCGGTAGGGTATCTCTGCCAATACCAAGGTCGTTGCGCGGCGCTAACCCTGTTGCACGAGTGAACTCGTCGAACTGCGCGAAAGTGACTTCATACTTGCCTATATAGAAAGGTTCCAAGCATTCCTCGCGCAGGGGATTATTCTGTTGGTCTAGCAACAAACTGCCAAGCTCTACGCAAGCCGCGGGCACTAATAGCATCTCGGGTTCGAGTTGAGCGTGGGCAGGTAGTGCTAAAACCGCGATAGTAAGGACGAATCCGTGCATTGCTTTATTCATCGATGCTCTCCACTTCGTCGAGGATCTTTTTATTATTGCCTCGGCATGGCTTTTATTATGGCGATGACAATATCAGCTCGCTTTGTCGTTGCAGTGCCAGAGTATCCCACTATATGCGCGGAGTTTCTACGCGGTCTGAGTTGGCCGTTTATGATGCAATGTGGTAAACAAGGTCTTCACTAGGCTGGTCGCTCGCACAAGCCTAGACCAATTCTCAATCCAGAGGGCTACAACAATGAATAGACGTCCTTTCGCAAACTCTCGGCAGTTCTGGGCCACCCTCAATCTCGCCATCGTATTGGCTGCGCCGACAAGCGTACTCGCACAGGATTTTCAGGCTCACCCATCCACGCAGTTGCCGGTTAATCTAGTCACTTTGGATACTCTGAAAGTGTGGGAGCAGCAGCTGTCCAATTGGGGGCGTTGGGGGCCGGATGATCAACGTGGCACCTTGAACCTGATAACGCCTGCAAAAGCACGGCAGGCCGCGGCGTTAGTGCAAACTGGTGAGACGGTAACTCTGCAGCATTTCGTGACCCTGGAAAAGGCCCTGGACAGCCAGAGCTTCGGTCCAACCGAACATCGCATGAGCAGGCTAGATCCGGTGACCGGTGAGCCCACCTTTGCACTAGACGAGATCAGTTTCTCTCTACACGACGGCATGCTCTCCCACATCGATGCGTTGTGTCATTACCGCAGCGAGATCGATGGCGAGTACATCATCTTCAATGGATACCCACAGAATCTCACCGCCACGGGCTGTGAGGACCTCGCCATCGATCGCATGGGCACCTCCTATGTTACGCGTGGGGTATTGGTTGATATTCCTCTGATGCGTGGCCTGGATTGGTTAGATCCTAGCACGCCGATCTATGTGTCGGACTTGGAGGCTTGGGAAGAGTTCGCCGGAGTAAAGATCGGCAGTGGCGATGCACTGTTCGTGCGTACCGGGCGCTGGGCGATGCGTGACGCCGAGGGGCCTTGGCAATACGGGCAGGGCGGTGCCGGCCTACATGCCTCGGTACTGCCTTGGCTCAAGGCGCGAGACGTGGCGATCTTAGTAGGTGATGCGGTTAACGACGTGCAACCCTCCGGAGTGACTGGGATTGGCAGGCCGATTCATCAGCTAACACAGGTCAACTTAGGCCTGCCCATCGTGGACAACGGCTATCTCGAAGATGTATCGAAGACCGCCGCGCGATTGCAACGCTGGGAGTTCTTGACGGCGATACAGATCAACCCGATCCCGGGTGGGACTGCGAGTCCGTTCAATGCATTAGCCACGTTCTAAGATCAAACGGATCAAAGGCGGATCAAAGGCGGATCAAAGGGGTCAGAGTTACTTGAAGATCAAGTTACTCTGACCCCTTTGATCCGCGACCCCTTTGATCCGCGCCCCCTTTGATCGAATACAGGTAGTTAATCGATGAACACACTCGCAATCCGACATTCAAGTTGGCGTATATTGGTGATCAGTTTTCTGATTTTAGGTTTTTCTAGCGCAAGCTCTAGTGTGCTTGCACAGACTTCAACCGCTCCTTATGTAGTGGACCTCGATGAGATCAATTGGGGTCCTCCCGGAGGCGGTATTGGATCGCCCTTAGGGGTGCGCACGGCACAGCAGGGTGTAGACCCGGTAACCGGCGGTATAACCTATTACGCAATGTTTCCTGCGGGCTCACACTTCGATCTGCACTGGCATAGCTACGATGAGTTCGTAGTGGTGGTCAGCGGTGCAGTTACTCTCGAGTTGGGCGATAGCACGCAACTGGTCAAGACTGGAAGCTACATCGTAATTCCAGCCACCATGCCGCACTCTTGGGACGTTCCACTGGAGGGGGATGTCGTGATTTTAGTGCGCCGCGCCGGCCCCGCAGATTTCAATTATGTTGAATAGCTTCAAAATATGGAGAACTTGGTTTTAGTAGTTACCTCCTCTAACACCTTCATGCCTTTATGGGAGTTCCCGTTCTCGTTTAGTTTGGGGCTCCACACCGCGATGCAGAACTTTCCTGGATGCACCGCGACTATACCTCCACCCACACCGCTTTTACCTGGCAAGCCCACTCTGAAGGCGAATTCACCAGCCTCGTCGTAGAAGCCGCACATCTGCATGAGTGAGTTGATACGCTTGCTGCGCTGTGAATTAATAACCGTCGTCTTGGTCACCGGATTTATACCGTCAGCGGCTAGGAACAAGAAGGCTTGAACTATTTCTTTACAACTCATCTCAATGGAGCACAGATGGAAGTACAAATCCAAGACTAGGTCTGCATCGTTGTGGATATTGCCAAAATCTTTCATAAAATTAACGAGGGCTATGTTTCGAAAGCCCATTCTTTTCTCCGATTCGGCTACAGTCGAACAATAGTCGATAGTTGGAATTCCCGATGTCTCCCTGATGAACTCAAGTAATTCGACTTTTGGATCTGTTAGGCAGCTAACCAAAATATCGCAAACAACAATTGCGCCAGCATTAATGAATGGATTTCGAGGGATGCCTTTTTCGTACTCTAGCTGCACTAATGAATTGAAAGCCGAGCCGGATGGCTCAACCCCAACCCGGGTCCAGATGTCCTTGCCCAATATCTTCAAAGCCAAGGTGAGTGACAATACCTTTGCGATACTTTGAATCGAAAATTTCTCGTCCGAATCGCCGAAGCTATAGTGAATTTGTTCCACAGTTGTAAGATGTATTCCTAGTTTTCGTGGGTCGATTTTGCCCAGCTCCGGAATGTATGCTGCAACATCACCACGGTCATCAGCGTCGGTAAACCCCGATACAATCTCACGAAATATTTCTTGATAATCTATAGCATCAGTCATCTATTCACCGGGATGAAGTAATGTTGTTGAAGGTCAGCCCTGTTAAAAGGGGCCGATCGATCAAAGGGGTCAGAGTAACTTGAAGATCAAGTTACTCTGACCCCTTTGATCGATCAAGTTACTCTGACCCCTTTGATCGGACGGGAAGGTAGTGATGTTCCACGAAGCGATTCCAGCCTTTCTTGGTTTGGGATTCTACTGCCCAGTGGAAGCCCTCGTCTGGGTCAGGCCAATAGGTTTGGCGGGCGACACCCGCAGGCATATTGGCTTGAAAGGCTAGCGCTGCTGGGTGGATGTCTTTGGCTTCCACAATCACACCTGTTGAGCGTTTACCATCGGATGTGAACGACCAGAAGCTGAGCTTCTTATCATCGTCAACGCCGAACAAAGCCAACTCGTCGTAGTGCGACTCATTGAACTGCCATGAAGCCTGCAACTCTATGTATTTTCCACCCAGAGTCTTGCTAAAGGTGCGCACCACTTTAATGGGGCCTCTAGGAGAGTCTGATTCGCTTATCCAAGACCCTAGAAGTGGTTCGAAGACAGCAAGTCGTCCGCGACCTTTTTTCCATTGCATCCTTCGCCCTCCTAGAAGTTTGTTGTTTTGCGCTAAGCACTCATGATTGAAGTGAGCCGCCGAATGTCAGCCGGTCCTCATATACATCACAACATGAGACAGAAAGAGTCGAGAGAAACGCTCATTGAATCTGAAGCGATATTCGAGTTCTGTTTCTCCTATCTTCGTCCAATTGGCATTGAAATACTGATTGATGTCAGCGCTTGCGTCGTCAGGGTTTTTCAAATGCTTACTCGACCATTGATAAGAACATGAAAGAACCAACACTCCGTTGACACGTGTACGTGCCTGTAAATCTCTCACTAATTTAGAAGGTTCTCCACATTGATCTACGACGTTTAGGCAAACAGTCATGTCGAAGTCGTCGCTTGTTGTCTTCGAATCGAACACAGCGTTGATAGACTTGAAGCGGATGTGAGAACAACTGCCCACAATAGCACTTGTATCGAACTCAATGCTCGCTAATTCCTTTAAGCCTTTGATATAAGGAAAATCATATGTGCCCGATTCCATGAGGAGCTTTCTCATGTTAAGGAAAAGTCGCTCAGAGGGCTCGACAAGGGTCACTTTGCGAAGTGTTGGGGTGCGCTTAATTAGCTCATAGCAACTTCGACCGAGTGCAGGCCCAACTTCAAGAAGGTTTGTGGGCGCCAGCGATGCTTCGCTTAGACCTACATCGATAAAGTCGGCAGCCGCTAGGAAAAAAAGAGATGCAATAAATGAGTCCGGCACTTGCTTAGAGTTTGCTAGAAGCGGCTCGGTGAAACCGGACTCGCGTACTTTGTCTAGCCACTGTGCCTCGAAGTAGGAAGCGAGCCCTCTCTCATCTAGGTAGTAGTCTTCCATACCATATTTCTCGACTAGGGTGAGCTGGCTAAATCAAGTTGGACAAAATCGAATCTATCCGCTTTTTGCTTAAGCTTGGGGGCAGAAATAATCGGCCACGCGTGTCGAAATTTTGAGCTCATTCTTTAACTTCGGAACCAGAATAGCGATGTTTGGATAGCGTAAATCCATTGTCACTGTGCAATTGCCCGGAGTCACAATAGTAATACCAAGATAAGTTATGTTACTGCTCTCAGTTAGATACTGCACCATTATGTCGCTGTGGGAGGACTTATAGTTCATACCGCCAACGACAATATCATATGCGTCGAAATCGATCTGAGGCGCTGTGTAGCTTCCTGCGGGCCATATCGTGAGATGATCTGCACTTCCGGAGTAGAACTGCTGCCACTGCTGCTGGTTTGAGATCACCTCAGACCAAGACTCTTCGCTTTGCACTTCGAAGGGAAGCTTTAGCATCGCGTACGTAAAAACACTGTCGGCATATGCTTGCGAGACTGTGCCGCACAGTGCGATAAAAAGGCTTATGGGCTTGATAAAATTCAATATCCTTCTCCTATAGGGCTAGAGCCAGAGGGCTTAAGTTGCCCCGCTTTGGGGGTTTCGCTGAGCAAGGATTCTCCCGTCAATTAAAGGGCTTATCAAGTTAAATCGATACATTGCAGCTTAGGGAAGTGGGGCTGTATGTCTACTATTGCGAATCCTGCTCGTTGTTCCCTTATGCCCTGTGCTTATTCTTGATGCCTGATGTGATATAAAGTGATTATCCCTAAATAAAAAAGGTGCCTAATGAGTGATTTCAAGGCGCAAACTTCGATAGAACTCCTCGGCCTGCGTGAAGTGGTCAATAGCGTTGGGGCCTATATCTTTACCAAAGATATGTTGGGACGTTACACCTATGCTAATAAGCTAGTTTGCGAACTCTTTGGGGCAAGGCTGGAAGAGATCATAGGTCGCGATGATAGCGACTTCTTCGATTTAAAAGTCTCTAACGAGCTTCGGATCAATGATCGCCGTGTTACAGAGCGCGGTGAGAAGATTGAGCTAGAAGAGAGAAATATTGTCAAACCCTCCGGTGAGACTCGTTACTATTGGACCATAAAGGCTCCTATTCGTAATTCCGGCGGCGAAATCGTAGGGATGTGTGGCATCTCCACAGACATCACTGAGCGCAAACTCCTCGAGAAATCCCTAGCAGAACAACGCGACTTATCCAACGCCATCCTCAACAATATAGAAGCATTGGTCTATATGAAGAGCTGGGATCGCAAGTTCATCTACGGCAATAGTGAAATGGCAAAGCTGATGGGGGTAGAGTCCAAAGATATCTCTGGAAAGTTAGATACTGAGTTGATGGATTCAGCTATCGCGGATTACTTTTGGGAGAAAGACAGCAAGGTAATTGAAGATGGTGAGAAGTTTGCGGGCGAAGAGATTTTCTATGACCAAAAGGGGAACGCCGTACACTATTGGGCGGTCAAGATACCAGTAAAACAAAGCGATGGTAGCGATGGTTTGGTAGGTTTTTCGACCAATATTACGAAATTACGCAATGCCGAGAAAGAATTGCTAGACGTGCATGAGCGCTACGAAAGAATGATCGAGAATGTGGCCAAGGAATACTGCTTCTATTCGCGCGATGCGCAAGGGCATATCTCCTATGTCAGTAGCTCCTTCACCAAGATGTTAGGCTGGCACCCGAGCAAAGGGGAGAAGGCGCTTCAAGAGTTACTTACGGATAATCCGCTTAATAAAGAAGCTATAAAATTGGCTGCATTGGGCTTGAAGGGCGAGCGCCAGCTTCCGTTTCTGATCGAGTTGCATCATGAGGACGGCAGCAAGCGCCTGTGCGAGATCAATGAAACGCCCTTGTTCGATGACGCTGGCAAAGTGTCGGGGCTCGATGGCGTTGTTCACGATGTAAGCGAACAGAAGAAGTTAGAGCAGGAGTTAGAGCGGCGTGCACACACAGATTACCTAACCGGGCTCAATAACCGCGGATATTTCATGGAATTGGCGGAGCGGGAGATGGACCGTACCATTCGCTATAAGCATCCCATGTCTTTTTTAATGCTAGATATCGATAATTTTAAGAAGATAAACGATACCTATGGGCATAAAGCCGGCGATGACGTATTGCAAACCCTTGCGCAGGTTTGTTCGAGGACGCTACGTTCGGTAGACATTAGCAGTCGCTTAGGCGGAGAAGAATTTGCCTTTATTCTTCCAGAGACACCGCAGCAGTGTGCATTAGAGGTCGCAGAGCGCCTACGCCAGGCCTTGAGTGCCGCACAAGTGCCCGTTGTGGGCGGCGAAACGCTACTTTGCTTTACAGTCTCCATTGGCCTGACTTCGCTCAATGGCGAGAAGGACAGCCTAGACGATTTAATGAGTCGTGCCGATAAGGCCCTTTATAATGCAAAGAACAGCGGCAAAGACAGAGTGTGTGTGGCGCAGCTATAATTGCAGCTCGCCCAGTACGCTAACCCCGAATGAGAGAAGTACATGAATCCCCTTATCTACCATAATCCCCGCTGCAGTAAATCCCGTGCCACACTCGCCTTACTTCGCGGGGCCGGAATAGAGCCAGAGATAATCGATTACTTAAACACACCCCTGCGCAAAGAGGTGCTTCTAGACACGATTTCGGCTGCAGGTCTTAGTGTGCGTGATGTCCTGCGCAGTGGTGAGGAAGCCTACAAGCGCCTTGGGTTAGGCGAAAAGGACGTTAGCGATGATGTGCTACTAGATGCGCTTATCGCCAATCCTATTTTGCTCAATCGCCCCATAGTCGTGACAGATAAGGGGGCAAGACTGTGCCGTCCACCGGAGTTGGTATTGGAGATTTTACCTGCGGCGTGAGTAGACCCGATGATTAAATTAGTTCGCTGAACAATGCCACAAGTTCATCCAGTTTTTCTTGTACCGCGTTGTCCAAATCAACTCCCTGCAATTGATCGGAGAGTGCACGAATAAACAACTTCGTATTATGTAATTCCGTAAGCCCTCTGGTACTGCCGAACGCCTCGGGCCAGGTATTCACTGACTTAGGCTTAGCGAAGCCCGTGAACCAATTCAGCCAAGCGGTGCTCGTTAAAGCGTCACGTCTTAGCAGAATAGCGATTGGCCTGGCCAGTCTATCTCCTTCATTGAAATGATAGAAACTTTCTGCTGCGCTCACCTTGCTGCCTATAGCTATAAGGATTAGCGCTGCCTGGTCCTCGCTCAGCGCCGGGTGTAGAGAGAATCGCCACAGCACATCTGCTAAATGCGCAATCGGGTGCACCCACCCTAGCTCATCCTCGAAGCCTCTAAATTCTTGTTCGTCGCGCAAGGCCTGCGCGCAGGCCTGTAGAAGTTGTTCGCGCTGTGTTGTAGTCATGAATGCGTCTATGGCGTCGGCGCGTAATAGTTCGCTGATGATCAATGCGGAGAAGGAGCGTTGCAGGCTAAGCTCTCTAGTAGCAGGGCTTAGATTGGCTGAGAGTTGCTGCAAGAGGAACTGTTTTCGGTCGACAGAGAGTTGTGCATTGCGCAGCCAAACACTGAAAAGGCCGTAGCCGATATCGTCACGTAATTCGGGGTTGGGCGACCTGAGGCATTGTAGCAGTGGCTCGGCTAAGGTGTTCGCGTCGGCACTGTCAGCCGCAGCGGCGATGGGCCGCCAATAGTCCAAGGCTGCTGGCTCATCGAGGCAATCTGGAGCCTGTGCACTGGCTATGCTGGACAAGCCAAGGGAGCAAGACAATATAGCGGCTCTGCTTAGCTTGGTGTACATCTCGTTACCCCCCCCTATTGGCCAGTTTGGCTGCCTAGCCATTTCTCGCGGAAGGCCTTTGCCTGTGGTGATAACGGCCGCTGCACGCTCTCGTCGGACACTATTATCAGTGCGGGATCCGTGATGAAGGTGACCTCGCTCGTGCGCGTCACTCCGCGTTGTTCGTACTCGATGGGAAGGGTGTCTCCTGAGCTTACGCGTTGTAGCAAGCGTTCCCAGCCTCTTTCGCTGCGCATATTGTAGCGCCCAATCTTGAGTATGTGGTCACCACGCTCCAGTCCTGCAATGTAGAGGGGCGAGCCGACTAGTGTTGGGCTTTCCAGCGTGGCTCGCTCGTCCGCAAAATCTAAGTCGATGGTCCCAAGGCTCGCCTGTTCGGGGGAGTCCAGCTGTAGTAGTAGACCCGCACTCGCCAGAAGGCTCGCATAGTCTGGCAGCTCACTGGAGTGAACAAAGCGTTGGAAGAAGTCGGAGGCGAATGCAGGGTCTCCTGTGGTAGTTGCTAATGTATTTTGCAGATCATCTAATGTGTAGGGGATTTCGGTGCGGCCGAAGTCCTGCCAAAGTGCACGCATATAATCGTCAAGGCTTAAGTCGAAGTCGCTACGCAGCGTAAGGTCCAGCGATAGGGCTAGGGCGGCGCCGTAAGTGTAATAGGTGAAGAAGGTATTGCGGAAGTTGGTCGGGTCTAATGCGGTTGCAGCATCCACGAACGGCGCTTGCATGCTCATCTCGACTGGGCTAAAGAACTCGCGCCCAGTGGAGTGTGTTATGGAATTGACTAAACTCTGCACGATCTCCAAATATTCCTGTTCCGTGCGCATGCCACTGCGGCGTAGGAGTAGGTTGCCATAGTACTGCGTGAATCCTTCGGCTAGCCATAGCTCCCCAGAAAGATTAGCCTCTTCGTAATTGAAGGGCTGGAGAGAGAGAGGGCGGATTCGCTCGACATTCCAGCTATGGAAAAACTCATGAGAAAGAGTGCCGAGCATCGCGGAGGCATTGTCGGTCAAGCCGTTCGAGTTGGTCAGGATGGTGGAGTTGCGATGCTCCATGCCGTCTCCATTCACATGGGGCAGATAGTCCGCGATGAAGGTATAGGTGCCGTGGTCGAAGTTGGGGAGTTCTCCATACACCGCCATGTGCTCATACACCACTTTCTCCGCCATCTGCGCCAATTCGTCAACGTCCTCTTCGCTGGCGTCGTGGTGTACTGCAAGGCGAATTAGATAGTCTTCCCCTTTGGATTGCACGCTGAACTCTCGCAAGGAGAAGTCGCTGATTTCGGTGGGGCTATCGAGAAAATATTGCAAGTCAGGTGCAGTAAACTCATTAGAGCGAGGGGTGGGGACAAGTTGAGTCGCAATCTTCCAGTCCGTATTGAATTCGGTGAAGCGCACTCGTAGTGGGCGGTGGTCGAAATTACGCGCCCACATGAAGGTGGCAGGCATGTTCAAATGCGCGTGGCTAAGGTCGATCTGCGAGTAAGTGCCATCTGCGCGGTCGGCAAATAGAGTGTAGCTAAGCTTCACATAGCTGCCGGGGTTGGCGATGTTCCACTGGTAGGGCGAGGGGCGAGAAATCTCTAGAGGATTGCCGTCGCGATCCAAAGCGCTGACCTGATACACATTTTTAGCGAATTCGTGCAATGCATAGCGTCCCGGAGAGGAGCGGCTCATGCGCATCTCCAGCACTTCAAGGTCTGCAGGCAGATCGTTATAGGTCACGCTGATGCGAGCCTCGTGATGTACCGCATTGGCGAAAGACACCTCGTAGAGAACGGTTTCCTGAGCCTGGCTCAAAGGCGTACACGCGACGATGCTCGCAATCAGAAGCAAAATAAAGAAGGGTTTCATAGGCTTTGGACTTCACTTACCGAGAAAAAGAACGAAGTCGAGAATAGCGGTAATGCCGCTGCTTGGAAAGTCTCAAGCGCACTGCGTCTGATCGAACTAATATTGCCCAGTGCCTATTGGCTCTGCGCTACCCCCGCGATGCTCGCATCCACGGGCCAAACATTCTCAGCCCAGAGATTGTTGCGGGCCATGAAAATGTCCTGTTGATAGTGCGTATAGGCCGTCTCGCTAAGGTCGACACCAGTGACCCCCTCTAGCAGCATCACACCTTCCATTAGGGTGCGCTGCCAAGACCTGCCCACATCTAGATCTTCCAATAAGGCTGTATATTGCTCGTTGGCCAGTATTCTTGCGGGGAAATAAATCTCTTGTGCATGTGCGAGATTGAGAAGCCAGCGTTTCTGTAGTGGATGAATCTGACTCCAATAATGGGCCCCGGCGTCGAAGTCTCCCAGCATGAAGCTGGCAACTCCGTTGGAGTAGGCGGAATCTTTATCGTCATCGAACTCACGCAAGAAGCTAGCGTTCTCACGGTTCAGTGCCCCTCTAGCGGTATCTACGATCAAGGTAGTGAGTTCGGCGGAAGGACCTTGCCTATCTGCGAGTTTCTGGCGCTCGAGAAAGGGAATGGCCTCCTGGTAATTACCGATAGCGGTGAGGTCTCGCGCTACGCTGCCGAGGAAGCCCACATGCTTGGGTCTTTCCAATAGCTGTAATTTGCGCGCGGGTATCGCCTGCGCTGGTGGCAAAAGGGTAATGCGATAACTCCAAATCTCATCGGGTGATATTTTAAATGGACCAACCTCTGCGGCCTTGTCTAGGAAGCGTTGAGCCTCGTCATACAGTCGCGCGCTCATCAGCAATAATGCGTAATGAGCCATGGCGAAATCAGGCGGTGTGCCAGAGAGAATCTGCTGGCGCAACACGGTTTCTTCTTGGCGATACTCATTGCCAGCCATGCGTAACTCGATCGCTCTTATAGAGACTAGAGCGGGATGTTCACGGTCGATACTAGCAATCGCTCTATGGGATTTCGCTACCAATTCTAGAAGACGTTGCTTCTCGGCTATTTTCGCAAACACAGAATAATTATTCGCAGCGGCACTTAGGCCGAGGTGTGCGCTGACAAAGGTTGGATCAAGCTCGATGGCTTCGGTGTAATACTCTATTGCAAGCTGCCAATCATCGGGGTTGAACTGAGCATTATGAAACTCAGCCTTCATGAACCGGTCGTAAGCGATGGCGTCGCTAGTGCCCCAGTCCAGCATATTGGCCCGATGCTCGTCATCTAAGTGGATTGCCAGAGCCCCCACAATATTAGTGACGATGGTGTCTTGGATGTTGAACAACTCGCCCTGATTCATGTCGAAGCGGCCCGAGTATTCGTAGACGCCATCGTCGGTGCGAACCAAGTTAATGATCACGCGCAGGCGCTCGTCCGCCTGAATTAAGGTGCCTTGCAGAACATGAGTGAGATGGGAGGGGAGTCTGCTGATACCGAAGCGTGTTGGGGTAGAGGAGGTGTCGGTATCGCTTATGGCTAATACCTCCATAGGACCTAAGTTAGAGAGTCCGTTAATTAGGGTGCTGGTTAAGCCATCGACCAAATAGCGGTTGCTATCCCCGCCATTGCTTTCGAATCGAAATGGCGACACGCCAATTACTAGCTGATCAACTTGTCGTTGAGTGCGCTCGGACTCCGCTAGCCATCCTAGCCCCGAAAGTATTACGGCGGCCGCAATGCCGACCAACCATTGGCGAGTGTCGGCTAAGTCGAGTTTCTGCCGCATTCGACTCAGTAAGCTTGCGGGTTCTGGAATCACTGTAGCGCTGTCTGCCAGTACATCGGCCAATAGTTTATAGCCGCGTTTCGGTACTGTCTTGATATAGCGCTGCCTTCGCACGCTGTCGCCCATGGCGGCGCGCAGTTCTGCAATCGCCTTGTGAATCGCGTGGTCCGATGCCACGGAGCTCCAGAATTTGTGCAGCAGCTCCTCGGTACTCACGATGCGATCAGAATGCTCGATCAAGTAAATCAATACATCCATGCAGCGAGGCGAGACTTTATTCTCCACCTCCCCGAGCGTTATGGTGCAACTACCTTTCGATATCTCGAATGGCCCCAAAGCAATAATGCGATTTATCTCAGCCCCAGTCATGCCCTCTCCAAGATTGTAACGTTGCGCACTCAATTGGTGCGCCCGCCTTCAATTAGGTCATTTCTTCTCGCGATTTCAGCGCGCAAACCGCAATCCTTGGTTTTTGCTGCACCGTTACTGGAGTAGTGCAATTTAGATACCAGCGCATAGGCGCTGGTACTGATTCTCCCGCGCTTCTCCCCGCTAAGGGAGAAATTGGGGACTAAGTAGGAAGGAATTTCATGAGCTAGGAGGCGAATAATTCGCACAATCCTACTGCAGAGCGGATGTGGCGCATTCGATCTTCACTGTAGTAGGCCATCCCACATGAAGGAGTGAATACAATGGTTCCCACTAACCGACGCTTACTAGCATTATTAATCGCAGGTCTCTCTTCTGGAGCAATCAGCTCGACAGCTATCGCGCAAGATTCCGAGGCTAATCTAGAAGAAATCATTATTACAGGTTCACGCGCTCGCCCCCGTACGGTGACCGACTCACCGGTTCCAGTCGATGTTTTCAATACTGAGACGATTCGTGAGGTCGCTTTCACCGATACCAATGACGTTATAAAGACGCTGGTACCCTCCTTCAACATCTCCCGTCAGCCGATCAGCGATGGCGGCACATTTATACGTCCCGCACAGTTGCGTGGCATGCCTACCGATAAAACACTGGTGTTGGTGAACTCGAAGCGTCGTCACCGTGCAGCTCTAGTCTCTATCGGCGGATCTGGTACACAGGGGCCTGATATCGCTACCATCCCCACAGCGGCGCTGAAAACCGTAGAAGTACTGCGTGATGGCGCGGCAGCACAATACGGCTCCGACGCGATTGCTGGCGTAATTAACTTCATCCTCAAAGACAACACCGAGGGTGCAAGCCTTACAGTAGACACTGGTGGCTACTCAGAGGGGGATGGCGATCAAGTCACGGTACAAGGCAATATAGGTCTGCCCCTAGGCGAGAGTGGCTTCTTGAGCATCTCTGGCGAGTTCAGCGAATCTGAAGCGACTAGCCGCGGCGAACAATACTGTGAGTCTTGGTTCTGCCTAGACCCTAACAACCCGGTCTACAATCCCAATGCCGGCTATGCGGCCTATACAACTGACCCAACCTTCATGGCGGGCGTGTCCGATGCGAACATCGGCCAAGGTCCTTATGTGCAACCTTGGGGAACGCCAAACACCGAAGCTGTCCGCGTGTTCTTCAATAGCGGCTACGACTTAGGTGGCGGCACAGAGCTTTACGCATTCGGCAACTACTCGGCTAGCTCCGCTGACGGTGGCTTCTACTACCGCTATCCTAACAATGGCACTATCGAAGATCTGCGTCGTGCCGACGGCTCCATCTATAGCCCACTGGAGAAGTTCCCCGGTGGTTTCACGCCGCGTTTCTTCGGGGATGTATTCGACGCTTCTATAGTTGGCGGTATTCGCGGTGAGTTGAACAGCGGCATCTCCTATGACTTGAGCGCCCGTGGCGGCAGCAGCAAGGTCGAGTACACGCTCAAGAATACGATCAACCCTTCTATGGGGCCTGACTCGCCCACGAGTTTCCGTCCTGGCGACTTGGTCAACGAGGAAGTGCAGTACCAAGCCGATTTCTCCTACGAGATGGGCGAGGCCTTGTGGGCGTTCGGCGCTAGCTATATGGATGAGTCCTATGAGGTCGTGGGCGGCGATGTGGCCTCCTACGCGCCAGGTCCTTATGCGACACCGGATCCATGGAATCTATGTGCGGCAGATATGACGCCTACAGCGGCGGGCTCCGCAGCGATAGCCGGTGGTTCAAGCCTAAACTGCGCTAGCAGCAGCGACCCTGTCTATAAAGTGGTAGGGGTGGGTTCGAACGGTTTTCCGGGCAACTCTCCGCAGTTCTCGGAAACTTACTCGCGTGACTCTTACGCGGCGTATGTGGACTTGAGTGGAAATGTATCGGAGAACCTGTTCCTGCAAGGGGCGATGCGCTACGAGGACTACTCTGACTTCGACTCAGAGTTGGTATACAAGGTCGCTGGCAAGTTCGATATCACAGATAACTTTGGTCTGCGTGCCTCCTACGGTACTGGTTTCCGTGCACCCACTCCAGGTCAGCAAGGCACGATTAACGTATCCACGCGTCTGCCCAACGGTCTGCCTGTTGCGACTGGGCTGTTCCCAGCCAATAGCGATGTGGCACTGGCACTAGGCTCCTCTCCGCTGACTCCCGAGCTGGCAACGAACTACACCTTCGGTATTACGGGCAGTTTCGGTGAGCTGGACCTAACTGTGGATATGTACCGCATCGACATGGAGGACCGTACTTACGCGATCTCCACTCGTGATGTGTCAACTGACCCCACCTCTGGTTCTGCCTACTCCAACTATGAAGCGTTGGTTGCAGCTGGCATTCCAGGTGCGGAGTCGATCGGCGGGGTGCTCTATTTCGCCAACGCTTTCGACACCAAGACACAGGGTGTCGATATTGTTGCTACTTATCCGCTGTCACTGACTAGTGATTCAGAGACCATTCTAACGGCCTCGATGAACTTCAATAAGAGTGAATTCGAAACCGACCCGAGTGCTTATCTGAACGCAGAGAACACTTATGATTTCGAAAATGGTGATCCGCAGTGGCGCGGTGTGGTTATGGCGCGACACATGGTCGGTGATCTCACTCTGATGGGCCGAGCGAACATCTATGGCTCCTACGAGAACTCAAATCCTGTCGGGGGTGTATTGACTGTGCAGGAATACGACCCAGTGGTGCAGTTCGATATCGAGGGGCGCTACCGTTTCGACGAAATATTCACTCTAGCGATCGGTGGGCGCAACATATTCGACGAGTATCCACAGAAGGACAAGCTCGGCGATTACTGCTGTGGTGCTCTATACCCTACTGGCACACCAGTGAGTTGGGATGGCAGTTATTACTACCTACGTCTGACAGCTGACTTCTAAGCCCGTCGCAAGCACGAGGGGCATTGCCTCCTTGTGCTTGCTCACTTTCGAATTGAATTACTAGGAGCTTATTAGATGAGCAACTCTGTCAGTCGTCGCGAATTCATGAATTTGTTAGGGGCCACTTTTGGTACTAACGCCTTGATTCAAATGGGTTCCGCTTTAAGCCTTATGCCTACGACGGCATCGGCAGCTTCGTTATCACTAGCGGCACCAATCGCGGGTAAAGGGAAAGTGCTAGTGCTCGGCGCAGGGATCTCTGGACTGACCGTAGCGTGGGAGTTGACCAAAGCAGGCTACGACTGCACGGTGCTGGAAGCATCGAACCGCGCCGGGGGCCGTGTGATGACGGTTCGTTCGGGCGATGTTGTTGATGAGATCGGTAACAATCAAGTGTGTGAATGGGACAACGAACCTCATATGTATTTCAATGCGGGAGCGGCGCGCATTCCTAGCACCCATCGTAATCTACTCGGATACTGTAAGGAGCTTGGCGTCGAGCTTGAGATGTTTATAAACGAGTCCAAGACTGCCTATGTGCAAGATGACGCGATGCTCGGTGGCGCGCGGATTCGTAATGGTGAGATGTCCACCAACGTGCGTGGTTTCTTGGCAGAGCTTTTCGCGAAATGCTATACCAGTGCACAATTAGATCAGCCATTTTCCGACACAGAGTCTGAGAAGATTCTTGGCCTAATTTCCCAGTTTGGTGATCTCAACGAGAACATGCTCTACAAAGGCAGTTCACGTGCCGGTTATGTAAGCGGTGGTTTCCTAGACCACGGGATACAGAAGGATATGGTGGCTTTCAAGAAACTCATGGAAAGCCAGATGCTGGGTTTGAGCTTCACTGCTAATGAGGGTGAGACCGGGCCGATGTTGATGCAACCGGTCGGTGGCATGGACATGGTGATAAAGGGCTTTACGCGAGCTCTTGGCGATAAAGTGGTGTACAAGGCGCCAGTCACGGGAATTACGCTTAAAGATGATGGTGTGGATGTCAGCTTTGAGCGCGATGGTGTTCGGCAGAGCATCTCCGCCGATTATTGTTTCAACTGTATTCCTTCCCATTTGATGACGGGTATTCCTAATAACTATCCGAGTGACTATTTCGAGTCCATGAGCTCTATCAAACGTGGCGAAGCCTATAAATCGGCTTTTCAGGCTAAGAAGCGTTTCTGGGAAGACGAGGATATCTACGGCGGCATAAGCTGGATCAATGCTCCGATACAGCAGATCTGGTATCCACCTCACGGCATTCATAAGGCGAAGGGAGTCATACTCGCCGCCTACAATTTCGGCGGCGGCATGCACTTCACCAAGATGTCACAGGCGCAACGCGTCGAGGCTGCTCTCGCGCAAGGTGAAAAGCTGCATCCCAATTATCGAGAGATGGTCGAGAAGCCAATTACGATCGCCTGGCACCGCATGAATCATATGCTGGGTTGCTCCGGCCGATGGGGTTCGGGCTTCGGGGGTTGGACTGATGAGATCCAAACATTATTCGATCGTCTCCAACAACCTACTCCAGGGGGGCGCCATTATTTCATTGGTGATCAGGTGAGTTACCACGGTGCTTGGCAAGAGAGCGCGATAGCCTCGGCGCATTGGGCATTGGCAGATATGGATCTGCGCGCACGAAACATGGGTGTCTAGGCCCCTTCGCGAACTTACGGAGAATTATTGATGAAGATTATTTTGGTATGGAGTGCGGCAGTGCTGATTTGTGCCTTCAGCGCAAAAGGCCTCGCGCAGGCCGAGGACCAGTATTACAACGACCGCTATTGCACTACCTGTCACGGTGTTGATGGCATTGGGAACGAGGGTGTCTCTGCGCCGCGTTTAGCTGGAATGGAGCCTTGGTATTTACAACGACAACTAGAGTCGTTCCGTGCTGGCACTCGCGGGACGCACAAAATGGATGTGCAGGGTTCCGAGATGCAGCCGATGGCGGCTAAATTAAGTGATGACAGTATCGCCGACATCGTGGCTTGGGTTGGAAGCTGGGAGTATAAACCTGCGCAGATCACCGTGAAAGGCGATGCCGAGGCTGGCAAATCATTGTACGCCACCTGTGCGGCTTGTCATGGCACTCAGGGGGAGGGCAACGAGGCGTTTGCTGCCCCCGCTCTAGCAGGGCAAAGCGACTGGTATCTGAAAACCCAGTTAGAGAATTTCAAGGCCGGTTACCGCGGACGCGATCCAAGGGATAGTTTCGGTTCACAGATGGTTGCGATGGCGTCGATGCTTAAAGACGAGGCCGCAATCAAAAATATTGTCAGTTACATCAACACACTTGGCCGCTAAGGCGAGGAGCAGGAAATGAACAATCTTTTTAATTTTCGCGGTTTGGCACTCACGATCGCACTGCCGGGCATGCTTGCATTGACCGCTTGTAGCGAGCAGGAGACAGCGAGTGCAGCGAGCGAGATGCCTGCTCAGATCGAACGTTTCAACGAGGGCCGCAATTTCTACGGCGTCATCTCTATACCACCTGGTGCAGAGACACTTTACCTAAGTGGTGCCGGCGCCCAACCTAAAGCTGATGGTAGCTGGGGTTCGATGGAAGAGCAGGCTATCGATATTTTCACTACATTTAAAGGCACTTTGGAAAGCATGGGTTGGTCACTGGAAGATATCGTGCAGGTGCGAGCATTCGCCACGGCAGGTGACGATGGCATGCTCGATTTCGCAGGTTTTAACACCGGGTATCAGCAGTTCTTCGGCAGTGATATCAATCCGATGAAGCCAGTGCGTTCCTTCGTGCAGGTGGCAGACTTGGTGCGCGATGGTTGGTTAGTTGAGGTGGAAGTTAGAGCGGCACGCATGCCAGAGTAAGGCTGCGCGTTGCTATTTTTTTAGATGTGAGTAGTAGAGTCTTGTGGGGAAGCGTTGACGCGCTTCCCCATTTTTTTAGCTTGGGGCTGGAGCCCAAACATAACGGTTTTTGCCTTCATGCTTTGCCGTATATAAGGCTTTGTCGGCCGCACGCATCGCGGTTTCAATATCGGAGCCTGCTTCCCATTTCGTGATGCCTATCGACATCGACAACTCAACTACACCGAAGCTGCCTCGCACAGGTTTTGCCATTTGCTCAATAATGCGGCTTGCGATAAATGTAACAGCGACAGCGTCGCTGTTATCCAGAAGCACTACAAACTCGTCTCCGCCGATGCGAGCAGCTGCATCACCATCGCGAATGCAGGCAGTCAGTCGCGCTGCCACTTCAATTAATACCTCATCGCCGGCTAGGTGTCCGTTTTCATCATTAACGGGCTTGAATGCGTCCAGGTCGCAGATAAGCAAATGCAATGGTTTGTCTGATTGGCGACGTTGAATTGAGTTCTCTACTCGAAAATTCAAACCTGCACGGTTATACAGGCCAGTCAACTCGTCCCTATGGGCTTGGCGCAGAAGACGTTTTTCGTTACTCAAACCCTGCGTGAGATCATGGGTTAAGGCGGCAACCACAAGAGCGGTTGAGGAGACTATTAGCAATCGAACTTGCATCATAGTCACGCCATGAATTTCGGGAAGCAGGGCTGTCTGAAAGGGCACATAACCGAAGTTGATGGAAAGAGTTGAGGCGCTTGCAATAAATAAGATGGTGAGAACAGTACCACGTAGCCCAAAGCGCAATGCGGACCATAGGGCAAAAGGTAGAAATAAATAAGGCAATATTATATCGAGGAAACTACTCCAATTGCGCAAGACCAATGAGCCGGTGATGACAAGAAGTACGGCGAATATCATCTGCTCCCGGCTCCAGTTCAGTGGGCTGCTGGTTCCGATTCGAGTCAACAAAACTGGAGCAACCACCAATACTCCGAGAGCATCGCCGATAAACCACTTTGGCCAAGTATTTAAGATTGGGGTGCCTAAGGCCTGGAAAGTGCCAAAAGAGCCAATGCATGCACCTACGGCAGGCGCTAGGATGACCGCGAAGGCTATAAAACGAAACAAATTCTCTTGTGGTGCGAGTGTGCCTGTCATATTGCCAGAGCGGCGAATAAGCGCTGCACCTATCAAAGGCTCAATGCAATTACTGCTGGTCCAAAAAAGGCTCAAAACGAAGGGGTAATCAGTCAGCTGATTGCTAATGATCTCGCTGATTGCTACTGCAGCAATTACCCAAGACCATTGGCGGCTAGGTAGCACTAATAAAAGACCAAGTACTAGCCCTGAGCCGGGCCAAAAAGTACCAGTATTGCTCACTGGGTTGAAAAATATTGTGGATATCTGCGTTAAGAAGAAATACGCGATCAGCGCGATTAAGAATACCACCGTATCCGAGTACTGCAATAGCTTTTCGGCAGGTGTTGCTCTGAGAGTATCGAGGGAATTAGTCATAGGAGCGATTGATAGTTCCCTTTGTAGTACATGCATGTAGTTCTCTTGGCGAGTTTAGGTCATTCCGGAGAGGATTTCTATGTATGAAAAGCTCGTTTCCACGGTTCTTATTAGCTGGGTGTATCCACCCATGATGAAACTTCTGTATAAACAGTGTGCATGCCATATATAGAGCCGAAATTTTGCGAAAAAGGCCGAAAACATTGGCAATGTCGTTGATATTTCTACTATTATGCTCGCCTGAGAAGGTTCCTCGCACATGGTCCGGGTCTGATAATTAATTATAGATATCAATAAGTTAGCTTTGAGGTCGATCTAATTGGCGATTTCAAGCAACTAAGAGATTGATTGACTAAGACTAGACTGAAAATCAGCAAGGGTTAATTTCTAACCCCCAAAGAAAAAGCTTTTAAGGAAAAAATTTATGGCTTCTACATATAGTCAGGCGTTTTTGAAGAATTTTTTGGGTGCTTCGCCCGATTGGTACAAACTGACCATCGTCGGTTTCTTAATATTAAACCCCATCCTATTTTTCCTGATAGACCCGTTCGTCGCAGGGTGGGTCTTGATTCTCGAGTTCATCTTCACGCTTGCAATGGCGTTGAAGTGTTACCCGTTGCAACCAGGGGGTTTGTTAGCATTTGAGGCCATCGTGATGGGGATGGCATCCCCAGAAACCGTCTACCATGAAGCCGTAGTTAACTTTCCTGTAATCCTACTATTGATCTTCATGGTTGCAGGTATCTCCTTCCTCAAAGAGATGCTGCTGTTCACGTTCACCAAGATTCTACTGCGCGTACGCTCCAAGATTGCGTTATCTTTGCTGTTTGCCTTAGTGGCAGCGGTGCTCTCGGCATTCTTGGATGCGCTAACAGTAACGGCGGTGGTTATCGCGGTGGCTACGGGCTTCTACGGGGTATATCACAAGGTTGCCTCTGGTCTGAAACACGATGCTGATAATCATGACGCGAGCCATGATGGTAATGTACAAGAGCATCGTCGCGAAGACTTGGAGCAGTTCCGTGCATTCCTACGTAACTTGATGATGCACGCCGCTATCGGTACAGCATTAGGTGGCGTGGCGACTATTGTGGGTGAGCCACAGAACCTATTGATCGGCAGTATTATGGGCTGGGACTTCATAGAGTTCTATCTGCGTGTAATGCCGGTTTCATTGCCTGTTCTGTTTGTAGGCCTAGCCACGACGTTTATTGTTGAGAAATTCAAGATCGTTGGTTACGGCACTAAATTGCCCGAGCACGTGCGCTCTATCCTCGAGACTTACGACGCGGAGCAAACCGCTAAGCTGACCAAGCGCGATATCATGACTATGTGGGTTCAAGCCGCAGTGGCTGTGTTCCTAGTAGTTTGTCTGGCCCTGCATCTTGCAGAGGTTGGTATCATCGGCCTGGCGGTGATCGTCTTGGCGACTGCCTTTAATGGCATCACGGATGAACACCGTATTGGGCACGCATTCCAAGAGGCGTTACCCTTCACCTCGCTATTGGTGGTCTTCTTCGCCGTGGTGGGTGTTATTCACGAATTACACTTGTTCACGCCAGTGGTTAACTTCGTTCTGGCGATGGAAGGGCATGCGCAGCTGTCAGCGTTCTATATTGCGAACGGTGTGCTGTCCATGGTCTCAGACAACGTGTTTGTGGCTACGGTCTATATCACCGAAGTACAGCAGGCTTTCGAAGCTGGCCGCATCTCACGAGAGCAGTTTGAGTTATTGGCGGTTGCGATCAACACAGGCACGAATATTCCTTCGGTCGCCACGCCAAATGGTCAAGCAGCCTTCCTGTTCCTGCTCACTTCCGGTGTTGCTCCGCTAATACGTCTATCCTATGGTCGCATGGTAATCCTTGCCTTGCCCTATACGATCACGATGTCTATGGCCGGCTTGTTGGCAACAATCTACCTACTCTAGCCTCTATTTGCGAGAGAGTAACAAAGGGCCTGTCAGCTAGCTGACAGGCCCTTTTTCATGTCTGTAATAAAAAATTTCATTTCTTATGAAATTTTTTCCAGAATTTCGGATAGACTCCGCTTGCGTTGCGTGGAAGGCATTCCTGGACGTGACTTTCACAAGAAGCCACGCTTCGAGGGGCGCTAAATGTTGATAGTTAAGATGTATTGAGGAATGCTCATGACAGCTTCGTATGGCCAAACGTTTCTAAAGAATTTCTTGGGCTCATCGCCCGACTGGTACAAGCAGACAATCGTCGGCTTTCTTATCCTGAATCCTGTGCTGTTCTTCTTCGTCGACCCTTTTATTGCAGGGTGGGCCTTAATAGCCGAGTTTATCTTTACCCTCGCGATGGCATTGAAGTGCTACCCACTGCAGCCCGGTGGCCTGCTTGCCTTCGAGGCAGTTGTAATAGGGATGTGTTCTACCGAGGCTGTCTACGAGGAAGCACACACTAACTTCCCCGTGATCCTGCTGTTGATCTTCATGGTGGCGGGCATCTCCTTCTTGAAGGAGATGCTGCTGTTTACCTTTACTAAGATCTTGTTGCGCGTGCACTCCAAAACAATGCTGTCGTTGATGTTTGCCATTATGGGAGCCGTATTGTCGGCGTTCTTGGATGCCCTAACAGTAACCGCGGTGGTGATCGCGGTGGCCTCTGGCTTCTTCGGGGTCTATCACAAGGTAGCTTCGGGCTTTCATCACGACAAAGAGAACCACGATGTTACCGACGATCTCAGCATCAAGGACACTAGCCGAGCAGATTTGGAGAGTTTTCGTGCCTTCTTGCGCAATATCATGATGCACGCCGCTATTGGTACCGCATTAGGTGGGGTTTGCACTATCGTCGGAGAGCCTCAGAACCTGCTGATCGGACACATCATGGAGTGGGATTTCGTGGAGTTCTTCCTGCGCGTAGCTCCAGTCTCGATGGTAGTTCTGGCTACGGGCCTTACCACTACGATTCTTGTGGAGAAGTTTAAGATTGCGGGTTATGGCGCAACCTTGCCGGACACTGTACGAGAAATTCTGCAGTCCTATGATGATGCACAGACTGCGAAACTGACGAGGTCAGACATCCTCAATATGTGGATACAGGCAGCGGTCGCTGTCTTCCTAGTATTCTGCTTAGCCTTCCACTTGGCCGAAGTAGGCATTATCGGACTAGCCGTGATCGTGCTGGCTACTGCCTTCACCGGCATCACTGACGAACACCGTCTGGGACACGCTTTCCAAGAAGCTCTGCCATTTACCGCCCTATTGGTGGTGTTCTTTACAGTCGTGGCGGTGATACATCATCTGCATCTATTCACGCCGGTTGTGGACTATGTGCTGAGTCTGGAGGGTTCTACCCAGCTATCGGCGTTCTATATCGCCAACGGTGTGCTCTCTATGGTCTCCGACAATGTGTTCGTCGCCACTGTCTACATCACCGAGGTACAGTCGGCATTCTTGGCTGGCAGTATCGATCGTGCACAGTTCGATCTTCTGGCGGTGGCGATCAACACCGGTACAAATATTCCATCGGTTGCAACACCGAATGGGCAAGCTGCATTCCTGTTCTTGTTGACCTCGGCTCTTGCACCGCTGATTCGTCTCTCTTACGGTCGCATGGTGATCCTCGCTTTGCCCTACACGATCACGATGTCTATCGCGGGCCTGCTCGCAACGATGTACCTCCTGTAAGCCACGCCCAGCGCATGCCGTCGAGTGTTTTCGGCGGCATGTTTGCGGCAGATCAAAGCCCGTCGATTTAAGTATAGTCACTGTCGTCCACTCATTGTGAGTGCGCGTTGCAGAGCCTATGATGAAAATTCAAGACGAGTTTCGACAATTGGCTAGTTCACGGGAGAGAGTTCTATGAGTCACTATAAGCATGTCATGGTTGCTATCGATGGATCGGATGAGTCTGCAAGAATTGTAGAGCGCGCAGTCGCGCTCGCCTCTGGCGCAAAGCTCAGTGTTATCCAAGTGTTCGAAACGCTAGTGGGTAACTATACCTACGAGCTGAACATGGGGGATTTCGAGAAAGCGCAGCACGAATTCGAAGCCGAAGTGGCGAAGAGTACCCGAGCCATGCTCAAGGCTAAATTTCCTAATATCCATGCGGAGGATGTGCACTTCACCCGCGGTAAGGCTGCTTACGAGATCAAGCGACTGGCAGAGAGCAGCAAGGTAGACCTTCTTGTAATTGGCAGCCATGGCCAAGGCGCGGTGAAGGCCGCAGTGTTAGGCTCGACCGCCAATGCTGTGCTGCACGGCATTCACTGCGACGTGTTTACCATTCGCGTTTAAGACGAACGCTACATCGGTTTGCGCAGCGAAATAGCGCCGCGTACCTGGCCTGCTAGATACCCAATCGCGAGATCGTTTGGGTATCTAGCACGAATGGCGCTGAGCACTTCCTGACTTACCTCGCTGCCGTGGCATGTCAAACAAAGCGGTGCTGTGGGCTGGGCTTGCATATAGCGGAAATTGCCATTCACAGTTTCCGCAACATTCAGTGTGGCCGCTGATTCCCCTGCTAGTTGACGCTGATCGAACATGTGTAGCACTTGTGTCTCCCATGAGTCCGGCACGGCAGTGCTGCTATTGCGGGCCTTTAAGCTGACTCGCGTCACATCCCAACCGGACTCTTCGCTCAATTGCTGAGCAATTCTTGGTGCTTCCAGCGCACAGACGTCGATCGCATTCAGTGGCCCGCCCTCTTGCATAGCGGATTGTAGTGTTGGCAATAGAGTGCCCACGAAGCGTTGTGTTAAATCACTGGCCTCATTGATGAGCGCTGTGGGGGCGAATTGGGGAATGCCCGGCGTGCTAATTGCTGCGGAGTTCAATGTCGTTTGCGCCGAATTAGTTGCGACAGTTGCTCCCACTGTAGGAGGTGAGGCTGGCGTACAACCGAGCAAAAATACTAATGGAAAGGCATAGCTTAGAGATAAATAGTTGCTTAGTTCCATGGAGATGATTTTCTTTTTGAAAGCGTTTAGTCGAGTGTCTTCATCATAAAATGCTTTCGATTAGCCTGTCAGTAAAAAATGGACAGCGAGTTGTGCTAGACGAACAAGGGAGTCTTGTGGCTCAAGGTTTAAGTAATTTATATCTGCACCAGAGTCGGGTTGCTCTTTGCTTGACGCCGGTCAATGCATTCGACGAGATGTTCAGGCAGTGTGAGTCTTTAGGTACGACGCTAGTGGAGAACGTGGCATGAGTGACAATAAGGCAGTTTGGCTCGCCGGTTATGGCGTCATCGAACATAGGCCCGATACTGTGAAAGCAGTAGAGGAGCTAGTGGATTCATTGAATGTCGCTGGCATTTGTAAGCGGGAGCAAGCCTGGGCGCTCTTTCTTGCTGCCGATAGGCTGTCGAGCATGGGGCTGTGGCTAACCGCACACATGACCTATGCACGAGAGGTGCATCTCGATGGGCGCACACTAGCCGCCGAGGATTTCAAGCTTACGCCGGAGGGGCATACAGGAGGGGCGCTTAATATGGTGCCCGCTTATGTAGGCTACCTGCTTGCCAATGCACTGAGTGGCAGCACACGCGCTTGGATGATGGGGCAAGGGCACTGCGTGGCGGCGATCGATGCCGTGAATATCTTGATGCGCAATCTCGAGCCTGAACAAGAGGCCCGATACCCGCGCTCCGATCAGGGGCTGAGCCAGCTTTGCCAGGATTTCTACAGTTATGAGATCGGCGCCAATGGGCGGCCCGTCGCGCCCTTGGGGAGTCATGTGAATGTGTATACCGCCGGTGGTATCAGCGAGGGCGGCTATCTCGGTTTCGCTGGCCTACAGTATGTCCACATGCCATTGCCTGGGCAGGAGTTGGTGAGTTTTCTCAGTGATGGGGCTTTCGAGGAACAGCGCGGCAGCGATTGGGCATCGCGCTGGTGGCGTGGCGAAGACACCGGGTTGGTGATGCCCATCATGATTGCCAATGGCCGTCGTATCGATCAACGCACGACCATGTCTCAGTCTGGCGGGGTGCATTGGTTTCGCGATCATCTAAGACTAAACGGCTTCGAGCCTGTGGATATCGATGGGCGTGATCCTGCGGCATTCGCCTGGGCAATCCTAAGCATGGCGCAGCGACTCAAGACCCAGCATGAGCAGATTGAAGCAGGGGAGCGTAGTTATCCAGTATTGCTTCCATATGCGATTGCGGAAACGGTAAAGGGCTTTGGCTTCCCGGGTTCGGGTACCAACGCTGCGCATAATCTGCCGTTGCCAGGCAGCTGCGCCAGCGATGAGAAAAGCCGCACTTTATTCAACGAAGGCTGTGCAAAATTATTCGTTGCCCCTGCTGAGCTGGCCGTGGCAATCGAGTCTTTGCAAACGCATAGTGCACAGGGGCGAGTGCAGGAGAAGGATCACTGCCTGCGTCAATTGAAGGTGCAATCTCCTGTTCTCCCATTTCCAGAGAGAATAATTCCCGGCACAGCGGTTGCCCCTATGGCTGCGATCGATGTGTGGTTCTGCGCTTTGGCCACTGCTAATCCCAATATGCGGGTTCGAGTTGGCAACCCGGACGAGATGCGCAGCAATCGCATGAACAAGAGCTTGGACCTTCTTCAGCATCGAGTTACCTCTCCCGAGGACGGAGTCTCCGAATCCTTACACGGCGCCGTGATCACAGCACTCAACGAAGAGGCCGTGGTGAGCGCGGCGCTTGCGAACAAACAAGGGCTGAATCTTGTTGTCAGTTATGAGGCTTTCGCTGTCAAGATGCTGGGCGCGATGCGACAAGAGGTAATCTTTGCCCGGCATATCTTGGAAACGGGTCGGCGTGTACGCTGGCTGTCGGTGCCAGTGCTGGTCAGCTCCCACACTTGGGAGAACGGTAAAAACGAACAGTCACATCAGGACCCAACACTTTGTGAGGCGTGGTTAGGTGAAATGGCAGACGTGGCACCTGTGTACTTCCCCTTCGACGCCAATAGCGCCGTTGCGTTAATGGGGACGCTCTATAAACAAACTGGCCGAGTAGCAACCGTGGTAACGCCGAAAAATGTGACCCCCTATTTTTGCAGTGCCGCGCAGGCTCAGCAGGCGGTGCAGGACGGCGCTATGGTATTGCAGCACGATAGCGATGCGATTCTGCAATTCTTGGCAGTAGGAGCCTATCAACTGGAGGCGGCAAATAAGGCGGCACAGGTGATGCGTGAGCAAGGCGTGGATTGCTCGGTTGTGGCCATCCTAGAGCCTGGCAGATTTCGCATTCCCAGAGACGCGCGGGAGGCAAACTACGTGCATTCCGATGCGGACATTGCGCGCATTATTCCCCCGGTCGAGACGCGCCTGATTGTCTGTCATACCCATGCAGAGGTCATGACCGGTGTGCTGCGCCGTCTCGACACAGGAATCGCACAAACCCGCGTGCTCGGCTACCGTAATCGTGGCGGAACGCTCAGCGTCGCGGGCATGCAGGAAGCCAATGGTCAATCCTGGCAAGCGATTGTCGGCGCGGCGAATTCGATATTGGGTCTACCCAACTAGGAGAGTACTGTGAATTCGAAGCAGGGCACGGCCGATTCCCCGGATGAAAACTTTCTGTATCTCACTAAAGCGGGCATCGACACTCATCAAGAGCCCGTGGTGTATATGCGCAGTGATTGCCATGTAGTCCGTTCAGAGGGCTTCAGTGCTCAGGGCCGGGTACGGGTGTGTATTGACGGGCGCAGCGTCATCGCGACTCTGAATATCGTAACGGGTGAGCTACTCAGCCACCAGAAGGCAGGATTAAGCGATAGTGCGTGGAAGCTGCTTAAGGCAAAAGAGGGCGACAAGGCTACTTTCAAGCATGCGCTGCCAGTCGAGTCGATGAGTTTTGTGCGCGGCAAACTCTATGGCAAAGCGCTGGGGCTGGAGGCCGCGCGAGCTATTATCGGCGATATAAGCGAAGCGCGGTATTCCGATATACAACTAGCTGCGTATGTGACCGCCTGCGCGGGCAATAATCTGAATCTCGACGAAACGATCGCCATCACCAAGGCGATGGTAGAGTGTGGGGAGCACTTCGATTGGGGAGAGGGGGTGCAAGTCTTAGATAAACATTGTGTAGGGGGACTACCTGGCAATCGCACTACTCCAATCGTTGTGGCCATTGTCGCGGCGAACGGTTTGATGATGCCCAAAACATCTTCCCGTGCCATCACCTCGCCGGCGGGTACCGCCGATACCATGGAGACCCTCACAACGGTTGCGTTGAGTTTCGAGAGAATGCGAGAAGTGGTGCAAGAACAAGGGGCGTGTCTGGCCTGGGGCGGCTCCGTTTCCCTAAGCCCTACCGATGACATCATTATTCGTGTGGAGCGCGCGCTAGACCTAGACAGTGAGGGTCAGCTCGTTGCATCGGTCATCTCTAAGAAGCTAGCGGCTGGCTCTACCCATGTTCTCATCGATATCCCCGTTGGGCCTACTGCAAAAGTCCGCAGCGTAGAGTTGGCTCAAATGCTGGCCGATCTCTTGGTAGAGACTGGGGCGGCACTGGGCATGAAGGTGCAGATTCTCATCAGCGATGGTAGCCAGCCCGTTGGTCATGGCGTCGGTCCGGCCCTGGAGGCGCGGGATGTCTTGGCTGTGCTGCAACGCACGAAGAGCGCGCCAGAGGATCTGCGCGAGCGGGCACTTACCCTTGCGGCGACTATGCTGGAGATGGGCAATGCCTGTCCCCCAGGGCGCGGTTTAGCCTTGGCTACGCAGACACTAGACAATGGCGATGCCTGGAAGAAATTCGTGGCCATTTGTGAAGCGCAGGGGGGATTGAAAACGCCCCCTGTTGCTCCGTTCCAGCATTCCATTACGGCACACAAGGCGGGCATCGTGGCCTTGTTCAATAATCGCGTGATCTCTCGCTTAGCTAGTCTCGCGGGCGCACCCAATGCCGTCTCCGCGGGTATAGATCTACATGTCCGCCTTGGCGATAAAGTGGAGAAGGGGCAGTTGTTAATGACCTTGCATGCGGAGGCGAGAGGGGAGATGGAGTATGCGCTCGATTTCTATCAGTCTCATCTCGACGTGTTGCATATCGAGGAAGAGTTCGTATGAAACCGATAATATTTATTATGCCAGGCCAAGAAGCGCTGGGAGAGTCGCTTCTCGCCGGTGGTGGTTTTGAGAAAGGCGTTCTGGAATTGCGACAATTTCCAGATGGGGAAAGTTATATTCGCGTGCTCAGCGATGTAGCCGATACGCAGATTATAATCCTCTGCCAGTTACATCAGCCTAACGAGAAGATTCTGCCGCTTCTACTGTTGGTGGGTACGCTGCGAGACTTGGGCGTACACAGCATCGGTTTAGTTGCTCCCTATCTTGCGTATATGCGTCAAGATAAACGCTTTCATGAGGGCGAGGGCGTCAGCGCGCAGTATTTCGCCCGTTTGCTTAGCCAGCAATTCGACTGGTTGTTAACAGTCGACCCGCATCTGCATCGTATACACGCACTCAACGAGGTTTATAGCATACCGTCCATCGCCTTGAGTGCAGTGCAGCCCATTGCGCAATGGTTAAGTGGGCAGGTTAGTAAACCCATCATTATCGGGCCAGATGGAGAGTCGGAACAATGGGCCTCCAAGGTGGCGCTGGCTGCTGGCTGCCCCTTCGAGGTGCTGAGTAAGGAGCGCTTCGGTGATCGCGAGGTGCGTGTCTCCGTACCCCATGTTGCGGACTTTCTCGATCACACGCCAGTACTTGTAGATGACATAATTAGTACTGGCCATACCATGATGCAGGCCGCTGCACACTTGCGTGAAAGTGGCATGCGAGCGCCGGTGTGTATCGGTGTGCATGGGATTTTTGCAGCGGGTTCGCTCGCTCAAATGCGAGCAGCGGGGTTGCAGGTTGTGACGACTAATAGCATCGCCGACCCTAGCAATCAAATCGATCTGGCGCCTCTTATACTCGAGGGTCTGCAGCAGTTCTTGCAGTAGCGCTTTTGCGCCTCGCTAAGGCCTTGTCTATTTCAACTAATATTAACACCACCATTGCACTGCCTGTCACTAGAGCCCAATCGAAAAGGGAGATTGCGCTTACCTCGAATATGCGTTGCGATATGGGAAGATAGGTGAAGGCGAGTTGCCCGAGCAACACCAAAGCTATGGATATTAGGACGGGCCCGCTGCCGCGACGCATGTCCGAGTGCAAAATACTCTGCTCGAAGAAGCGTGAGCTGAGAAGGTACAAAGCCTCGATCATCACAATGCTGTTAACGGCCATTGCGCGTGCGCGCTCAATGGAGCCATGGTGATCGAGTACCCAAAGGAAGAGAGCGAACACCACAACAGCGCCGCTGATACCCACGAGCAACAGGCGGCGCAGCAGCAAGGGGGTGATGAGTCCTTGTCCGAATGGGCGGGGTGGGTGTTGCATGGTTTCGCGCTCACTCAGCTCGAAGGCGAGCGCAAGTGAAAGTGTCACCGTGGTCACCATGTTGATCCACAGTATCTGGGGCGCGGTGATCGGAAGCTCCCAAGCGAAGAGGATCGCCAATAGTACAATACTGGCCTCGGCCAGATTGGTCGGCAGCATGAATAGGATCGACTTGATGGTGTTGTCATACACCGTGCGACCAACCTCGACCGCTTGCGTGATGGTGGCGAAATTATCATCGGTGAGCACGATGTCGGAAGCTTCTCGTGCGGCATCGGTGCCCTTCATGCCCATTGCTACGCCGATATCCGCCTTGCGCAGTGCGGGCGCATCGTTGACGCCGTCCCCTGTCATTGCCACCACATGCTTGCGCCCCTGCAATGCTGCTACCAATTGCAGTTTATTGGCAGGGCTAGTACGGGCATAGATATCGACCTGTTCCGCAGCCTCTGCCAATTGCTCTGGGCTCATCTCGTCTAGTTGCTGTCCGGTTAACACCCTTGTCGTATTCAGCCCCAACTCTTTGCCGATCGCCGCCGCAGTTAATGGATTGTCGCCGGTAATCATTTTCACGCGTATGCCAGCGTCGTGGCATCGTGCGATCGCTGCCACGGCCTCCTTGCGGGGCGGGTCACTGATGCCGAGAAGCGCTATCATTTCCATATCTTGCGCAACGTCTTCGTGGCTTAGGCTTATTTGATCCGTGGAGATCATCTTCTTTGCGACAGCAATAACGCGCATGCCTCTTGCCGCCAATGCGGCAATCTTGTTTTGCCACATCAGCGCATCGATGGGCTGTGCCCCGTTCGGGCCAGATTGAGTTTGGCACATCGGCAGAAGACTCTCTGGCGCGCCTTTTAAGGCGATCATGGTGCCTTTGCCGGCAGCGCTATGCGCGGTTGCCATGTATCGCCTCTCGGTCTCGAACGGGAGAACATCAACGCGAGGATAGCTGGACTTTGTCGAGGCTTGATCGAGCCCTAATTTTAAGGCGAATACTTGCAGCGCTCCCTCTGTAGGATCGCCATTGACCTGCCACTGACTCTTATTGTCGCAGCTGATACTCGCGTCGTTGCAGAGCATGCTGACTAACGCAGCGCTCTCTAGGACGGCCTCCCATTCGGGGCTGTGGGTACTGAAGTTACCCTTGGGTTCGTAGCCCTCACCACTGGCATTGATGTCTACACCGGCGGTGGCGATCTCCCTCACAGTCATGGCATTGGCCGTTAGAGTGCCGGTCTTATCCGTACAGATAATATCGACAGAGCCGAGAACCTCTACTGCGGGTAGGCGGCGCACTAGTGCATTGCTGCGGGCCATGCGCATGACCCCGAAGGCGAGCACGATGGTGACGATGGCGGGCAGCTCCTCGGGGATTGCGGCCACTGCGATGGCGATAGCGCTCTGCAACATCTCGGCGAAGCTATAGCCATGGGCAAGCATCCCGAAGGCGACAATAAGCGCCGTCAGCCCAAGGACGGTGAGTGTTAGATTGCGGGCTAGAGCGCTTAGTTGTCGCTGTAAGGGTGTTGGCTGAATCGACACACTATTCACCAGCGTGTTGATTGCGCCGATCTGAGTTTCAGTGCCGGTATGGGTGACTACTCCGGTCGCTGCGCCCGCGACAATCATGGTTCCCATAAAGACCATGTTGTGACGCTCTGCGAGTGGACAGTCCTGCGCAACTACATCGCAGAGTTTCTCGCTGGCGAGAGATTCACCGGTTAGGGCAGATTCGTCGCTGCGCAGATCCTTGCTGTTGAGGAGGCGCACGTCGGCGGGGACTCGGTCGCCCGCCTGCAACGATACGACATCGCCAGGGACGAGAGCGGTACTAGCAACACTGAGTAATTCACCATCGCGCATTGCGAGGCAGTGAGTAGTACTGATGGACAGAATGGCATTTAGAGCAGCCTCTGCCTTGCCTTCCTGAATAAACCCGATGAGACCGTTGATGAGGACGACGGCAAGAATGACACCGGCGTCTACATAGTGCCCAAGGAAATAACTGATGAGCGCACCGCCAAGCAGTACGTAGATGAAGAGGCTGCGAAATTGCCGCAGCAGGCGTTGCCATGGGGGAGTGCTAGCAGCTACGGGCAGTAGATTGGGCCCGTAACGCTGCACGCGAGCCTCTGCTTCGCTACCGCTTAGTCCTTCCCGCGTGCTGCTCAGCTGCGCTAAGAGTTCTTGTTCGGAAAGGGCATAGGGAGCACTTACTCGCGCAGCAGATTCGATTTGCCCTGTGTTCTCCAACTGTGTCGTCATGGGTTTGCTCAGAAGTTAATGCTCTCACCCAAGCTAGGCACGGTGCAGCGAATCTCATGATCTTCCCAAAATTTCAATGATAGAGCCTCGAGCGCCGTCGCCTCGCCGTGCACGAGAATCAAGCGGGGTTTGTCTTTGAACTGCGTAGCCCAATCGATGAGTTCACTCTGGCCTGCATGGGCAGAGAAGCCCCCGAGGGTTTCAATGCGCGCACGCACGATAAATTCGTCTCCAAACATGCGGTAGCTCTTCTCACCATCGACGAGGCGACGGCCTAGGGTGCCGAAGGCTTGGAAACCAATGATCAGTACCGTATTTCTCTCGCTCCAGATGCGATGTTTGAAGTGATGGCGAATGCGCCCGCCTGTGCACATACCACTGCCGGCAATGATGATCGCCCCTTTCTTGATTTTGTTGATCGCCATGGACTCTTCTGAGCTATTGGTCAGGTTAAGTGTCGGTAGGAATTTCTCGAGAGACTCTTTGCCAAACTTGTCCAAGCAACGCACGTCTTCGCTGTCTAAGATTTTGAGCCAGTGATCGTAGACAGAAGTCACCTCGATCGCCATGGGGCTGTCGAGGAAGACTTGCCAATTATCCAGTTTGCCGGCGTGGTAGAGACACCCTAGGTGATAGATGATTTCCTGGGCCCTGCCAACCGCGAAAGAGGGGATCATGACATTGCCGCCGCGCTCCCAAGTCTCGTGCAATATCTGCTCAAGCTCCTCCAAGGTGTTGTCCATGCTGCGGTGGTTGCGATTGCCATAAGTCCCTTCCATCAAGAGGATATCGGCATGTTCTACAACAGTAGGGTCGTTCATCAGTACCGAGTCGGATTTACCTAAATCGCCGGAGAAAACTATACGGCGAGTCTGCCCTTTCTCCGTTAACTCTAGTTCGACAATCGCAGAGCCCAGGATATGACCTGCATCTTGGAAATATAGCGTAGCGTCGGGTGTAATTTTAACTGGCGTGCGGTAAGGGCTGCCCTCGCAGAGCTTAAGTACTTGCTCAACATCTTTCTCGGAATACTCCTCTTCCAATAGGGGGCGGCCACTGCGCTTGCGCCGCAGGTTTTCGTGCTCTAGATCGCGGTGGTAAAGGCCAGAGGCGTCCTCGAGCAGAATTCGCAGGAGGCCTTTAGTAGCCTGGGTGCAATAGATCGGGCCACTGAAGCCAAGGTTGACTAGGGTGGGCAGCAAACCTGAATGGTCTAAGTGGACATGGGAGAGAATGACGGCATCGATGCTATTGGCCTCGAAAGGGAAGCCCTCGTCTTGAATACGGTTAAGTGCATCTCCGCATTGGCGCATGCCGCAATCTAGAAGTACTCGGCCAATGGCAGGAGACTCTACTAAGTGGCAAGAGCCGGTGACTTCCTGTGCGGCGCCGTGAAATGTAATCGTGCCCATACTTTCTCTCCCATTGTGCAATTCTTACTATGAAACCTCAGGGCGATGCACTGAGGTGGAGCGGTTACGCTGGATTTGTGCTTTTCTACGTGCTCCTAAGCGGCGAAACTGCTGGCTGGGTGCTTGCGCATAACAAGCAAATCAAGCGTGCTAATCGCTATGGCTTTTGAGTAGTGCATCATTTAGGCTTTTGGGCAGTCCACTGGATTCGAGCGTTAACACTAGCAGCTATTCTTTTTCTTCAACAAGTGCAGCATGAGGTTCTCATGAGCGAAATCAATAATCAGAACAATAAAGAAAGTTTGGAGCGTGTAGCAGCAAATGGGTTGATTAATCGGCGCCATTTGCTCGGTTTGGGCCTTGCCGGGGCGGGGGGGCTTATCTCTCATTCTGTATTGGCTGCAGATAGCTCACGAGTCGAGATTCCGGCCTGGTCGAAGATGCCAGGGCGTGATCCCTCTGGCTACGGTAGCCCTTCCTCTTTTGTCGGTTCCTACCAACGCCTAGCGGGAGCGCCGAATGCTGTGTTGCCGGGTTCCGGTGTGTCTCGTACCCCGCTGCATCTATTGCAAGGCAATATCACGCCGAACAGCCTGCATTTCGAGCGGCATCACTCTGGGATTCCTGCTATCGACCCTGCCCAGCACCGCTTAGTGATTCACGGCATGGTGCGTCAGCCACTCGAGTTTTCCTATGAAGACCTGCTTGCCTATCCGATGCAAAGCCGCATCTACTTCCTCGAGTGTTCGGGTAATAGCGGCGCGAATACCAGCGCTACGGCTGGAGACAGTAGCGCTGCGGCCATCCACGGCCTGCTTTCCTGCTCGGAGTGGACGGGCGTGAGCCTTGCCACATTGCTCGACGAGGCGGGTATAGCGGAGGGAGCCACTTGGGTAACTTCGACCGGTGCCGATGGGGCTAGCATGGGCCGCTCCATCCCGCTGAACAAGGCCTTGCGCGATGTGTTTATAGCGCTATATCAGAATGGCGAGCCCATTCGACCCGAGCAAGGCTATCCCATGCGCCTGTTTGTGCCGGGCTGGGAGGGCAATGTCAGCGTTAAATGGCTTACCCAGATAAAACTGGCCGACAGTCCTGCTAATTTTCGCGATGAGACTTCCAAGTACACGGACTTGTTGCCGGACGGGAAGGCTCTGCAGTTCACTTTTCCGATGGGTGTTAAATCTCTCATTACATCTCCCTCGGGGCAGATGAGTCTGCGTCGTCAGGGGCTTCATGAGGTTTCGGGGGTGGCCTGGTCAGGGAGTGGGGCCATTAGTCGGGTCGAAGTCTCTGCCGATGGTGGGCGCAGCTGGGCCGATGCCCATCTAGACGGTACCGGGCAGGACTTGGCCCTGACGCGTTTCCGCATACCATGGATATGGGAGGGTGGGCCCGCAGTATTGCAGAGCCGGGCGACTGATTCGGCGGGGCAAGTACAACCGACACGCGCGATGGTCCTCGCCAACTACGACGCGACAAATCGCTATCATTTCAACGGCATACAAAGCTGGTCTGTGTCCGCCCAAGGGGAGGTGAAGAATGTTTATGCCTAAGCGTAGAGTATTGATCGCCTTAGCGTTTGGCTCCTTGTTCAGCGCTACACTTGCCGCGCAGGAGACGCCCCATCTGGGTAAGGCTATTAGCGAGGAGCAGCTACAGGGCTGGGATTTAATTATCAGCCCCGATGGCGAGGGGCTACCGAGCGGCAACGGCACTGCCGCGCAAGGCAAGGAGATCTACGAGCAGCAATGTGCTGCCTGTCACGGGCTGGAGGGACAGGGCGGGGCTGGTGTGCCCGGTCTTGTGGGAGGCTCTACTAAGTCTAGACCCGCATTGCTGACAGTGGGTAGCTATTGGCCCTACACCAGTACGCTATACGACTATGTGCGCCGGGCAATGCCCCCGACTGCTCCCAAATCTTTGAGTGACACGCAGGTCTATCAAATCGTTGCGTACATTCTTCACTTAAACGGCCTCGTGGACGAAGACGTTGTTCTCGATAGTGTCAGCTTGCCCAGGATCGAGATGCCAAACCATGCCGGTTTTATCGATCGTAGCCAAGTTCAATAGGAGTTCTTATGCCAAACTCAGAGCCGCAAATCAAAGACATCAAGCTGTTTCGCCAACGCTGTTGCATAGATGGTGTGTGGGAGCGTGCTGTTAATGATGCCGTTCTTGAGGTGCACAACCCTGCCACTGGTGAGCTGCTTGGCACCGTGCCTAGTATGGGGGTGGTGGAGACGCGCCACGCAATAGAGGCAGCGCAGCTCGCGCTGCCTAAATGGCGCGCCAAGACCGCTAAGGAGCGAGCGGTCATCTTGCGGCGCTGGTTCGAGCTAATCATGGAGAATCAGGAAGATCTTGCCCGCATAATGACGCTAGAACAGGGCAAGCCGCTCACTGAGTCAAGCGGCGAAATTGCCTATGCTGCGTCTTTTGTCGAATGGTTTAGCGAGGAGGCGAAGCGCGTCTATGGAGACACCATTCCAGGGCATCAGCCCGATAAGCGCATTATCGTTATCAAGCAGCCCATTGGGGTAACCGCGGCTATAACACCTTGGAACTTCCCCGCCGCGATGCTGACTCGCAAAGCGGCTCCTGCTCTAGCTGCGGGCTGCACCATGGTTGTGAAACCCGCCTCCCAGACGCCATTCTCGGCGCTGGCATTGGCGGAGCTAGCGCTACGCGCGGGTGTCCCACCGGGTGTGTTGAACGTAGTCACCGGTAGCGCGAAGAAAATAGGGGCAGAACTCACTAGTAACCCCACTGTGCGCAAGCTCTCCTTCACGGGTTCCACGCAGATCGGCCGTGAGCTAATGGCGCAGTGCGCCCAAGACATTAAGAGAGTATCCCTCGAATTGGGTGGTAACGCGCCCTTCATCGTCTTCGACGATGCCGATATCGATGCGGCAGTTGAGGGGGCTATCGTCTCCAAGTTCCGTAATAACGGCCAAACCTGTGTGTGCGCAAACCGCTTCTACGTGCAGTCCGGTGTCTATGACGAATTTGCCGAGAAGTTGCAGATTGCTGTGAATCGCCTGAAAGTTGGCTACGGCCTTGATTTGGAAGTGAATCTTGGCCCCTTGATAAACTCAGAGGCAATGGAGAAGGTCGAAGAGCATATTCAGGATGTGCTAGACAAAGGGGGCAAACTGACCCTTGGAGGCAAGCCCCATGAAAAGGGTGGGCTCTATTTTCAGCCCACTGTTCTCGTGGATGTGCCGCAAAGCGCACTGCTCGCAAAAGAAGAGACCTTTGGCCCCGTTGCCGCTTTAATACGCTTTGAGAAAGAGGCGGAAGTTATTGAAATGGCAAACGATACTGAGTTCGGCTTGGCATCATACCTATACTCTCAAGATCTCGCGAAGGTGTTCCGCGTGGCCGAGGCGTTGGAGTACGGAATGGTCGGCATCAATACCGGGTTAATTTCCACAGAGGTCGCGCCGTTCGGGGGTGTCAAGGCATCTGGACTAGGCCGCGAAGGTTCTAAATATGGCATCGAAGAGTACTTGGAACTGAAGTATCTTTGCCTGTCAAATATCTGAAATAATTCAATAGGGGTCAATAGTCCCTGTCTAAAGGGGTCACATACCCGCCATTATCATGTCAAGCATTAATTGCATTCTCACTTAATGTCAGTTTTTGCTTTACATGAGCTTCTCCGATGTTATATTCAGCGCCCGGAATACCCACGCCTTGCGTTTGGGTTTTTTCGAGGGAGAGTAAAAGTCGATTTAGAGCAATAGGTCCGTCCACTGAATATACGGGTCTGGTGTCGCATAGGATGTAATTTCTAGTAGTTGTGACGTGTTACAGGCAGCCTTTTTTCTAAATCAAACGACCACCCGGCGCCGCTAATGGATTATGAAACAGCGGAGATCGTGATCGGGGGGCCACAATAAAATCTTAGAGGTCGCAATATGAAGTTTAGCAGTCCATTTCCACAGAAGAAGTTGCTTTGTGCAGCCATTTCCATTTCCTTGCTGCAAATCAGCGGCGCTGCACTTGCCCAAGCCCCTGAAGTTGAAGAAGTAGTTGTTACTGGCTCCTTTATTCGTCGTACAGAAGGTTTCCGTGCTGCATCTCCAATCACTCAGATCACTGCAGATGATCTTGCAGCTGAGGGTACACCTAACATGGGCGACGTGGTCGCTAACCTGAGCTTCAACCAAGGTTCATCGGTTACTCAGAACTCTTTGACTGGCGCATCTAGCACAGCTACTGGCGTCAACCTGCGTGGCCTTGGCGAGGGTGCTACTCTGACTCTAGTCGATGGCATGCGTACTATCAGCAATAACGTCAACACTTTCCTGCCACAGATCGCGATTCAGCGTCTTGACATCGTGACAGACGGTGCCGCAGCCCTATACGGCTCGCAAGCGGTAGCTGGTGTTGTAAACTTCGTGCCGCGTACTTCTTACGATGGCGTGAAGGTAGAGCTTTATCAGCAGGGCGATAGCCGTGGTGATTACAAAGACACTACTATCAGCTTCTTGGCTGGTACTGAGTGGAACGGCATCAACATCGTTGCTGCGGCAGATTGGCGTACTAACGGTCGCCTGAAGATGATCGATCGTCCTGACCAGATGAATGCTGGTTTGACTTCGTCTTCTACTCCAAATCCAGGTCGTTACCTCGTGCCAAGACGCGATGCAGCAGGCAACTTGACGGGCACAACTGCGCTTAAGTCAGATCCTAACTGTGGCGGTACGCGCGAAGATCCAACGCAAGTTGGCAACAACCCAAATGGCTTCACTTTCGGTGGCCAGTGCTGGTATGACTTCGGTGAATTCTGGGACTACCGTGTAAAGCAAGACACTGGTACAGCATTCCTTAACCTGTCTTATGACGTAAGCCCAGACTTGAGCATCAGTGCTCAGACTAGCTACTTCTCACGTCGTAACTACAACCGTGGCTCGCCTTCTAACCCAGGTGGTCGCGTAAGTGAATTGCCAGGTATTCGCGGTGAATTGCCAGGCAACCCATTCCGCGCAGTAACTTCAACTGGCGCTCCATTGTTCGCAGCAGATGCAAACGGTGACGGCGTGCCTGATCGCAACAGCAATGGTCAAGTGATCCTTGATCCTGCCGGTATCGCGTTCAACGAAGACGTGACTTTTGGCGCATGGCGTCCATGGGGTAAGCACGGTACATTGCCTTCACAGTTGGGTGCTGACGGCGCTACTGTAGGTGATGCGTATATCCGCGGTGTGCGTCAAGCATTCAAGGCAGACTTCGCAGTCCCTTACCTGAACGACTGGCGCGGTAATGCGACCTACACCTTCTCTTATCAGCAGGATAAGAGCTTGGCGAACAACTTCAGCATGGCTGCACTGACACAAGGCTTGAACTGTGACGTGGTCAATGACCGTGAAGCATGTTTCAACCCCTTCGTTTCTGCTGACGGTTCTAACCTGAACACTCAGGCAGTTGCTGATTCTACTTATGTGCAGAATCGCACTAACAATGAAGACAAATTGCAGACATTCGACCTAGTGTTGAACGGTGTAATCTCTCCAGGCGGCTTCGAATTACCAGGCGGCACTATCGGTGCAGCATTTGGTTACCAGCGTCGTGAAGATCGTTTCAGCAACGTGCCTTCATTGCACAGCTTGACTGGTGACGTGTTCATCGGTGCACAACTGTTCCCGAACAGCGATGGTCGTTCTGTAGATGCATACTTCGCAGAGCTTTCATTGCCACTTCTAGACAACCTAGAGCTGAGCTTGGCACTTCGTGACGAGGCTTACTCTACTGGTCAGAGCTCTACCGATCCTAAGTACGGCATCGTGTACACGCCAATCGACCGTCTGACTCTGCGTGCAAGCGCGGGCTCTTCATTCGTTGCGCCTTCATTGTCGCAGTTGAACGATCCAGAGTCCTGTGGCCTGACTAACGTTGCTGACCCGTTCACTACATTCGCAGCTTTCACGGCGAACTGTTCGAGCGGTAACCCGCTTCTAGTTCCTGAGTCTGCTGATACATTGAGCGTTGGCTTCGAGCTAGACTTGATCGAAGGCATGGTAGTGTCCGTTGACTATAGTGAGACTGACTTCACCGATCGAATCATCGCTTCTACAACTAACGATGTATTGAGCGCTGACTTCTTCAACTTCAAGCAAGCGACTGGTTTTGCCGGTCCTGGCATGCCTACGTTGGCACAAGTTGCTGCATGGAATGCTGATCCACGTTCGGACAAGCGCATCGTGCGTGACCCGAACAACATGGCGCAGATCGATCGCATCTACTCAGGCGACTCAAATGCGTCAAGCATGCTTGTGAAAGCCTATGACTTGAATTGGTCTTACCGCTTCTCTGTTGGCGACATCGGCATGTTCAATGTTGGTTTGAACGCGACTTATGTCGACTCTTACCAGTACCAGCTATCGGTTGACCGTCCTGTAGTAGAAGGCAAGGGCCTGCAGAACGACAACACTGGTGCGGTACCCCCAATGCCAGAGTGGAAAGGCAATCTGAACATGGGTTGGTTGATGGGCCAGCACAGTGCAAACGTCACTGTACGCTACATTGACGACATGGTATTCGATGCAAACCCATTCTCCTTCCAGCGTCTGTTGCCTTTCAGCAACTACCGCGCTACTTCTGAGTTGCACGCTTCTACAATCGTAGATGCGTCATACAACTTCAGCCAGTTGGAAGCTTTGGGTGGCGAGTTCGCGTTCACTGTTGGTGCACGTAACTTGTTCGACCGCTTGCCACAGAAAGTGCCAATGCTAGGTGGTATGGAATCAACTCTATATGACCCAACAGGCCGCATGGTCTACGCACGTGTTACTTACGAAATGTAAGTGAAAGACACTTGCTCGCAGTAAATGCGAGCAACGTTAATAGAGTCGGGGTGCTATCGAAAGATGGTGCCCCGATTTTTTTCTACCTCTAAAAGCTTTGTCGATATTCTCAAAAACTTCTTTCGAGCCTGTCTATCGACCGAGAAACTCCATACGGAATGCTTTGTCACTTTGGCTTGTTATCTCTTCAGTTCATCTCAAACCCTATCCATTGAGAAATACATACGAGTGCGAATTTTCCTAATTCCATTGTGCTAATAAAGACATACGACTCTCTGCTTTGTGAGCGCGGGAAATGCGACTTGACCCTGTTTAATTGTGACAGAGTGTTTCAGGGCTGGGTGCGAGGCTAGAAAATGCGGCGTCTTAGCGGTAGCTAAAGTTAAGTTGTGTAATGTCCTTTCATAAAAAAGTCTAGGGTTTCTAATTCAAATTAGCGGTCCGTGCTTGTCAGCGTTGCTCGATAGTACTTAGATATCAAAGCAATATTGCTCTCTATTACACTCCGTATTATACCTTTACAAAAAGATACCCAATGATATATTCCACGCTCGAAATGTGACACCTGCGAGGTGGCACCATTTCGAGGGAGAGTTAAAAGTCGGCTTTGAAAGATAGGTGAGTCTCACAACTTACGCGTCTGGAGTCGCATAGGTCTTAACCCCTAGTAGTTGCGAAGTTTTACAGACAGCCTTTTTTCAAAGCTAAACGACCACCCGGCACCGCGGCAGCATTTAGAAGCAGCGGAGCAGTAGGTCGGGAGGCCACAATAAAAATTAAGAGGTCGCAATATGAAGTTCAATAGTCCATTCCCACAGAAAAAGCTGTTATGCGCAGCTATTTCTTTTTCATTGCTACAAGTCAGCGGGTCTGTGCTTGCGCAAGAGCCCGACGTTGAAGAGGTGGTTGTAACTGGCTCCTTCATTCGTCGTACTGAAGGTTTCCGTGCAGCATCTCCAATCACGCAGATCACTGCGGAAGATCTTGCAGCAGAAGGGACACCGAATATAGGCGACGTGGTCGCTAACATGAGTTTCAATCAGGGTTCAACGGTTACTCAGAACTCCTTGACTGGTGCGTCCAGCACCGCTACTTCCATCAATCTACGTGGTCTAGGTTCAGGCGCTACTCTGAACTTGGTGGATGGTATGCGTGTAATCGGCTCCAACGTTAACACCTTCCTGCCACAGATCGCGATTCAGCGTATGGATATCGTGACTGACGGCGCAGCAGCCCTATACGGTTCACAAGCGGTAGCCGGCGTCGTCAACTTCGTACCCCGTACTGCATACGATGGCGTAAAAATAGAGCTCTATCAGCAAGGCGATAGTCGTGGTGATTATAAAGACACGACCCTAAGCTTCTTAGGTGGCACAGAGTGGAATGGCATTAACATCGTTGGCGCTGCTGAGTGGCGTACTAACGGTCGTCTGAAGATGATCGATCGTCCTGATCAGATGAACGCGGGTCTGACGTCCTCTTCTACACCAAACCCCGGTCGCTACCTCGTGCCAACGCGCGACGCGGCGGGCAATCTAACTGGCAAGACTACCACTAAGTCCGATCCAAACTGTGGTGGGGTGCGTCAAGATCCTTCTAAGCCGGGTAACAACCCGAATGGTTTCACTTTCGGTGGTCAGTGCTGGTATGACTTCGGTGAGTTCTGGGACTATCGAGTTGCGCAAGACACGGGCACTGGTTTCTTGAGTTTTTCCTATGACGTGAGCCCAGATCTGAGCCTAAGCGCGCAGACTAACTATTTCTCGCGTCGTAGCGAAAACCGCGGTTCCCCATCGAACCCAGGTGGTCGCGTAGGTGAGCTACCAACGATTCGTGGTGAATTGCCTGGCAACCCATTCCGTGCCGTAACATCGACTGGCGCGCCACTATTCGCGCAAGACGCGAATGGTGATGGCCTTCCAGATCGTAACGGCAGTGGCCAGGTGATCCTAGATCCTAACGGTATCGCGTTCAACGAAGACGTTAGGTTTGGCGCTTGGCGTCCATGGGGCAAGCACGGTACTTTGCCTTCACAGTTGGGTGGCGAAGGCGCAGGACATGCCGACGATTATTTACGCGGGGTGCGTCAGGCATTCAAGGCTGACTTCGCGGTGCCTTACCTGAACGACTGGCGTGGTAATGCGACTTACACCTTCTCCTATCAGCAGGATAAGGGCCGGGCGAACAATATGAGCCTAGGTGCATTGCAACAAGGCTTGAACTGCGACGTAATCAATGATCGTGAGGCATGTTTCAACCCCTTCGTTTCGACTGACCCATCCACGTTGAACACACAGGCAGTTGCAGACTCTACTTATGTGATCAATCGCGTTAACAACGAAGACAAATTGCAGACTTTCGACCTGGTATTTAACGGTGAGATCGCGCCTGGTGGCTTCGAATTGCCGGGCGGCACTATCGGTGCCGCACTTGGTTATCAGCGTCGTGAAGACCGTTTCAGTGACATGCCTTCTTTGCACAGCTTAACTGGTGATGTGTTCATCGGTACGCAGTTGTTCCCGAACACCGATGGCCGCACTGTGGATGCCTATTTCATGGAAGCGTCATTGCCACTCCTAGACAACCTAGAGCTGCAATTGGCAATCCGTGACGAGTCTTACTCTACCGGTCAGAGCTCTACCGATCCTAAGTACGGTATCGTGTACACCCCAATGGATCGTCTGACACTGCGCGCGAGCGCGGGCTCTTCGTTCATTGCTCCTTCATTGAACCAATTGAACGCTCCTGAGTCCTGTGGTCTGACTAACGTAGCTGACCCATTCACTACATTTGCTGCTTTCACAGCGAACTGTTCACGCGGTAACGCTGCGCTAGTGCCTGAGTCTGCGGATACGTTGAGTGTCGGTTTCGAGCTTGACCTGATCGAAGGCATGCGCCTGTCTGTTGACTATAGTGAGACTGATTTTACCGATCGTATCGTGTCCTCGACTACGAACGACGTATTGACAGCTGACTTCTTCAACTTTAAGCAAGCTACTGGCTTCGCAGGACCTGGTAAGCCCACTCTGGCGCAGGTAGCTGCCTGGAATGCGGATCCACGTTCGGACAAGCGCATTGTGCGAGATCCGAGCAACATGGCGCAGATCGATCGAATCTTCTCCGGTTCTACGAATGCGTCTAGCATGTTGGTGCAGGCCTATGACATTAGCTGGAGCTACCGCTTCGCAGTTGGCGACCTTGGTAATTTCAATCTAGGCGTGTCTGCGACTTATGTAGATTCCTACCAGTACCAACTGTCAGCTGATCGTCCTGTCGTAGAAGCGAAGGGCGTGCAAAATGATAATACTGGTGCGGTGCCTCCAATGCCTGAGTGGAAAGCGAACCTGAGTGTAGGTTGGTTGAGAGGGCAACACAGCGCGAATATGACTGTTCGTTATATCGACGACATTATTTTCGATGCGAACCCCTTCTCCTTCCAAGCGGCGTTGCCCTTCAGCAACTATCGTACTGTTACTGAGCTGCATGCCTCTACTATCGTAGATGCAGCGTATAACTTCAGTCAGTTGGAAGCGTTGGGCGGCGAGTTTGCGTTCACCTTAGGTGCGCGCAATCTGTTCGACCGCTTGCCACAGAAAGTGCCAATGCTAGGTGGCATGGAATCTGTTCTATATGACCCAACAGGCCGCATGGTCTATGCACGCATCACTTACGAAATGTAAGAACGATACGCGCATACCGGTTTAACCGGTGCACTACAGTAAAGGGTGTCTCCTTCGGGAGGCGCCCTTTTTTATTGCCCTTCGAGAGGCTATAGCCCCCCCCCATAACATGGGGTAGTGCCGTGTGGCAGACCTGACTAAGATTCTCCAAACCCAGTGTGCTGGGTATCTTCGGACTACGCAGTGAGGGCTAGGGAATGTTAAAGGTGATGTCAGTTTTGAGGAATGCGCTAGGGGCACTTGCGCTTCTTGTCTCAGTCAATGCTATGGCACAAGACCTGCCGGGTTCGGCCGTGAGTGATAGCGTGGTCAACCAAAGCGCAATTACATTGATTGGTCTCGCTCAACAACGCTATCCAGAGCTTTTCACCGGCGCTACGAGCTGGCGGACTTTCGACGGTTTCTTTTACAAATACTATTCTGCAAGCGGCGTCTACGTGGGCATAAACGGGCCAGATTTATACTTACTTGGCGGACCATTTGGTAATACTGTGCAATATCAGGGTACGGTGGCCGATGCGTTAGTGGCGCTACAAGGAAATAACAATGGTAGCTCTGGCTCAGGTTCAACTAGTCAGCTATTTAAGAGCGTCACGTCTAACAATACACTAAGAGACTTGCTTAGCTACTTCAGCTCTATCACTCTCAGTTATGGAACAGTGACCTCCTTCGCCAGTCTGCAAGCTGCGGTAGCGCTAGAAGCTCAGGGTCAGGAGCAGGTAGATGGGGCTACGACCGATGTTGTTGCATTGACTCTGACGGGCAATAATCTTTCCGCGCCAGTGTCCTATAAGATGTGGGTAAATGCTCAAGGCACGATTGTAAAGCTTCGCCAGAATGGCTATGACTTCGTAATGCCAACCTCTAACGCAGTAGGGGCGGGTCTCGTGAGTGGAATGCTTATCGCACTGAAGGCTGCGGATGCTCCTTCGGTAAGGGCTGCACTGAACGACACACTGCAAGATAGCGCCGCGGTTTCCCAGAAAACTCAAACTCGGACTATCTCCGGCTTGAATGTGCAGACCCTATCCCTGCAGATTGGGGATGGCGCAAGCACAACTGTCTTGCTTGAGGTGAGCGACTTCGGTTCTTTCTCCATGGCCACCAAGATGTCATCCACTCTGGGTGGCAGTACCACCAGCTTCGAGATTACTAGCGCTGCGTTGCGTTAAGTGGGCGCGGCTTCGTCTGCTCCGCGGCATTTGCGCGTAGGAGCAGACGAACACCGGTCACGCTAATGACAATTAAGAGCAATAAACCGAAGACCCCTAAGACCTTGTCTAAGAGTTTTATCCCTGTCCACTGCAGATAATGCACGCGATACATGCGGTCTATCCACTTTGTATCGATACCGCTCTGATAAAGGCTGAGGGTGTCCCATTGCAGGCTTATCGTAGCGCCAGTGCTGGTGCGAAAGGGGGAAGCATCGCTCTCGAGTAACCGCCCATAGCGCTCGGTCTTGAGTGCGATCGCGTCACTTATTAAGGTGCGACGCTGCTGCGTGTCGGCCTCGAAAGGGGCGAGCGTTATAGCATTAAGATTGTTCCAACCGGTCTCGCTGCGTACCAGAAGATGGGTCCCTATAATCGTGCGCAAGACTTTGTACTCTAGCCAGTTTTCTTTTGGCGTAATCGTCAGCACCTCGGTTAGCGGATAGCTTCTTACGGGCAAGGCCTCATAGGCTGCGCCATAGCCGGGCTGAATAAGAAACACCAAGCCTGTCAGGCACCATGCTAATAAAGGTGTTAGAAGGGCGATGCCGGTCCAACGGTGTAAGCGGTAGTTGGAAAGAGTCACGTCTAATTTTTCGCGTCTTTGTTAAGGCTGTAGCGCAGCAGTAAATAACCAAAGATTCCGGAAAGAAGCGAGCCGATGAGAATGCCTAGGCGCTCGTCGAAGATCATATCGATGCCTGTGCTCTCGAAGGCGAGCGAGCCAATGAAAAGACTCATAGTAAAGCCGATGCCGCATAAGATGCCGGTGCCATACATCGATACCCAGTTCATGCCCTCCGGCATATCCGTGAGCTTAAGCTTAATCGCGATCCAGCACATGCCGAACACGCCGATCTGCTTGCCGACGAAAAGCCCTAAGGTAATCCCCAAGGGGACGCCGTGCATGACTTGCTCGACGCCGACGCCCGCAAGGCTTATGCCAGCGTTAGCGAAGGCAAAGACAGGCAGAATGACGAAGGCGACCAGCGAGTGCAGGTCGTGCTCCCATTCTTGCAATGGTCTAGCCTCAGGGTTGGCTTTATCACGCATGGGAATGAACAGGGCGAGGATAACGCCAGTTAGCGTGGCGTGAACACCCGATTTAAGCATCGCAACCCACATAACCACACCGATCGCGAGATAGAAGGTGCGTGAGCTCACGCCATAGCGATTGAGCGCAAATAACAGCGGGATACACAGGCCCGCGATCAGTAATGAAAAGAAGGAAATCTGGGCAGTATAGAAAGCTGCGATGATAATGATTGCGCCGATATCGTCGAAAATAGCGAGCGAGGTTAAGAAGATCTTTACGGAAATGGGGACGCGTGAGCCTAGCAAGGAGAGAATGCCGAGTGCGAAGGCAATATCGGTCGCAGCGGGAATAGCCCAGCCGGAAGTGGCGCTGTCATCGCCGCGATTAATAAATAGATAGATTGCTGCTGGGACCAACATGCCGCCAATCGCCCCAAAGCCTGGTAGCACGACCTTGCGCATATTTGACAGCTCGCCCTCCATGACCTCTCTTTTGAGCTCGAGCCCCACTAAGAAGAAGAAAATGGCCATCAAGCCATCGTTGATCCAGAGCAGCAATGGCTTCGCGACGACAAGTTCGCCAACACTGACTTGGACCGGCGTGTCGATGATGAGGGCATACCAGCTCGCCAGTGGGGAGTTAGCCAAGATCATAGCTAGTGCCGCTGCGAACATCAGTAGGATGCCGCTGGCCGATTCCATGCGAAAGAAGTTATTGATGCTGGTCTGAGCGGTCTGAATCATTAACAAGGAGTCCTATCTGTAATTCACAAGGCCTCGAAGAATAGCCTATTTCGGGTGTCCACATCTAGGCGATGGTCAGCTGTTGGCAAACTCACTATGATGTTCATTCAATACGAATGTAAAAGGGGGATAGACCAATGCTAATGAAGAGAAGAATGGGTTTGGCCGCACTTCTTATGTCGATGTTCAATTTCGCAGCGCCTAGTGTGGCCCGTGCAGACATCTGGGATGAAGTGGAGCACGGCTTTGCGGATAGCGATGGCGTAAAGATTCACTATGCTAGTGTTGGGGAAGGCCCCCTCGTCATTATGATCCACGGCTTTCCGGATTTCTGGTATAGCTGGCGAGAACAGATGACCGCCCTCAAGGGGGATTATAAGGTCGTGGCTATTGACCAGCGTGGCTACAACCGCAGCGATAAGCCAGAGGGGGAAGAGCAATACGCCATGCCCCTATTGATTGCCGATGTGGCCGCAGTGATCCGTCATTTCGGGCAAGAGAAGGCGATCATAGTGGGACATGACTGGGGCGGGGCGGTCTCTTGGCAGTTCGCGTTCAACTACCCGCAGATGGTGGACAAGCTCGTTATTCTTAATCTCCCACATCCAGTGGGGCAGTTGCGGGAGCTGACGATCAACCCTGTCCAGCGCGCCAGTACTGCCTATGCACAGCGATTTCAGGCTGGCTCTCCTAGCGACCCGGACATCTTCTTCGGCATGCCCATGACGCCACAGACACTCTCTGGCTGGGTAAGCGACCTCGAGGCAAGGAAGCGCTATATCGAAGCTTTCGAGCTTTCCGACTTTGACGCGATGTTGGCTTTCTACAAACAGAATTACCCCACGCTAAGAGAGGCGAGTACCGAGATTCCTGCGCCGCCACCCGTGCCCCACTTGAAGATGCCAGTATTGATTTTCCATGGTCTAGCCGATACGGCCCTGCACTCTGATGGATTGAACAACACCTGGGATTGGATCGACGCGGATACCACGATAGTGACAGTCCCCAAGGCAGGTCACTTTGTGCAGCAAGATGCAGCCCAGTTAGTTTCATCCACCTTGTACTGGTGGTTACAGGCGCGACCTTAGTCGAACTAATACAGATTGTTGCATCTAGAGAATAGACAGGGCGCGGGCTCTTGATTAGTCTTTTGGGTTTTGACTAAACAAAGGTGGCGCCCATTACTAACATGGGCGTAACAAGCAATTTTAAGTGGGGAATATTATGAAGTGGAATTGGACCATTCTTGCCGGCGCGCTCGCGCTGGGTGCTAGCTCTGCGTTGTTTGCACAAAGCGAGAGCGATATAGACTATCCAGAGTCCTTCGATACCCCCATTCCACTGTTTACCGTCGCATTGGGTGATTTCAGTTATCCCATTTCGTCTAAGAAGCCCGAGGTGCAAGCCTATTTCGATCAGGGCTTCCAGATGATGTATTCCTTTACCACAGAAGATGCGGCGCGCTCTTTCCGCGAGGCACAGTTGCTAGACCCGGAATGTGCCATTTGTTACTGGGGCGAGGCATGGGCGTGGGGCTCCTATCTCAATGGCCCTATGAGCCCGGACAAGTCACCACGCGCCTTTGCGGCGATCAATAAAGCCTTGGCCCGCATCGACTTGGCAAGCGCTAAGGAAGCCGACTTGATACGCGCCATGTCTACGCGTTATGTCGCGGATTTCAGTGCCGAACGGCGCTTGGAACAGGAGCGCGCCTACTCAGACGCAATGGCCGTGTTAGCGGCCAAGTATCCAGACGATTTGGACATAGTGACGCTGTATGGGGATTCTTTATTTCTCTTAGAGCCGCGTCGTGGCACTAGAGATCTCGATGATCCAAACGTGATTCGATTACACAGTGTTTTGACTAGTGTGTTGGAGCGGGACATCCGGCACCCAGGCGCCTGCCATCTCTATGTGCATGCCACCGAATCAACGCCCAACCCAGGGCTGGCAGAGGGCTGTGCCGAGTATCTAGGCACAGCAATCCCCGGCGCCAGTCACATCAATCATATGCCTAGCCATACCTGGAACGAGATAGGCCGTTGGAGCGATTCGATCAGAGCCAATATCATGGCTTGGCACTCTGATCAGAAGGCTGCTATTGGTGAAGGATTTGCGATTTACCCTATGCACAATCTCGCGATGCTGCTCTTTGCTGCCAGCATGGATGGACAGGGAGCGCTGGCGATTCAGGCGGGTAAAGACTACGAGAAACTAATGGATAGCTCCATCTATCACGCGTTAACACTTGTAAGATTCGGGCGTTTCGATGAGGTAGCGGCAGTAAGCAAGCGACCTGAGAATAGCGATTTCGATGGTGGTTCTTGGGACTTCGCACAAGGCTATGCCGCGCTGAAGATGGGCGATACATTCACCGCCCGCGAATATCTAGATAAGCTAGAAAAATTAGCGCAGGACACGACCGACAATTACCGCTTTCACGACGGTAAGAACCTTCTGAGAGTTCTAGCGGGCATATTGCGCGGTGAGATGGCGTGGAGTACTGGAGATATGGCAAGCGCCGTGACGGCCTTCGAGAGCGCTACTGATGCCTATAATAATATCGTCTACGACGAGCCCGAGCCTTTCCCATTCTCTGCTAAGCACTGGCTAGGGGCTGCCTATATCGAGGTAGGGGAATACGCTAAGGCGATCACGGTATACGAAGAAGACCTGCGCGAGCATCCTCACAATGGTTGGTCTTTGTTTGGTATCAAACAGGCACTGGCCGCCCAAGGTAAAACAGATCCAGACATCGATGCGCGCCTAGAGCAAGCTTGGGCGCGCTCCGATGTCTGGCTGCTGAGCTCGAAGTTCTAGGCTCCCCAGAGGGCAGGCGTCAAAATGAGCCTGCCCCCACAATCCTATGACAGCTTTGGAATTCTAATCACGACTTCCGAGTCCGATTTCTCGGTCTGCATTCCCGTGGCATCCACCGGAGAGTTAAAGGGAATGGCGCGCGAGAATTGGCTCATACTCGTACTGCTCAGCGCACGTCCGTTGCCGCTGTTTTGTACTTCGGTGCGGACCTGTGCAGAGATCGAGAGCGTGTTGTTATCGAGCTCGGTTGCCAGTTCCACGTCACTGCCTTCGGCAAGTGAAATCACCACCCGATATTCGTCCGTCGATTCTTCGACTTCAATCTGAGCGGGGGGAGCGTTCCCAAAACCCGCGCCTAGACCCATGCCATTTAAGCCAAAATTGCCGAAATTGAACAGAAAAGGGTCTGATCCGGCGCGCCCGAATAGCTGATCCATGCGCTGCTGCATTTGGGCGAAAGGGTCGCCACCAAAAGCAGCCACAGAAAAGGGGTCCAAGAGTGATGCTTGGGTTTGCGCCTGTTGCGCAGCGGTGCTTTCGAGCTTGTCGAGGATCGCTGCGCGAGTCTCTTGCTTACTGTCTTGCTGCTGGGCATTGAACAGGCTCGGAGAGCGCCCGAGTGCTATGCCGATAGAGAGGCTGCCGACTAGGGCAGCACAAGCGATTGCCGAAATGAGTAATGATCGATCGTTAAGTTGCATCTCTTCACCTCATAGGATTATTCACGAAATGAATTGCTGGATGCGGGCCGAAGGCGCCGTGCTAGCAAGTAAATGATAGGGGCGCAGGTGAAAAATTCAAGGGCTAGCAGCGAGCGCTGCTAGTGTTCTACGGTGTACTTAATGTCGACGCTCTGGCTGCTACCGGATTTCGCTTCGAGTTTGATGCGATCACTAATACTGTAATCCACAGAGAGTGTGGACTCTGTTTCGAATAGGCCGACGCCATAGCGAATAAAGATCTTAGGAGTGAGGTATTTGCCTAGGGTAAGGCTGCTATTACTGGTGTCGCCAGTGCTATTGATCGCCAAGGTGTCGAGGCCCAGCTGTGAGCGCACCTGATTGGTGAAGGACTTGCCCTGATTGATACCGAGTGTGGTAATCGCGCCGGCCAGCGCGTTGCTGTCTTGATTGCCCATCTCTGCAAAAGGTTTGCCGGTGATTAGCACGGCTAAGATGTCACTATCGGGCAGTGAGGGTGTGGAGAATAACTGGCTACGGATGTTGCGCAGGGTTCCGTTCATCTGCACGCCAGCCTTCACGTCCTCTGTCTGACGAACGGCGCGAATATCAAGTGCGGGGTTGCCAAGGCTGCCGAAGAACAATAATTTGCCGTGTTCGATATCGAGGCGGCGGCCATAGGTTTCGTAATAGCCTTGGACGACCGTCAACTCCCCATAGGTGAGTGGTGCACCCGTGTCGCGTTGGGTTATCTCTAAGGCGCCAGCAAGTTGTGCATCCAAGCCGAAACCTCTGAAACGGGCCTCGTCTCCCAGTTTGATGGAGACCTCGGCGGTCAAGTCCATTTCACTTAGAATTCCTCGGTCTGCCTGTGCCGCATTGCGAACAACTGGGGTTTGTGGGCCGTTGTCCACAATGACGGTGTCCGTGGAAACATCGATTGCAGACTCGGGCAACTCCGTGAGCTGAACATCGACTACAGGAAGCGTAAGCGTGCCAGTGACATTGAGGCTTTTTGACGTGCCTGTGACCTGAAGGTTGGGTGAGATCTTGAGTAGGATCTCTGCATCGTTAGCGATCGTGAAGTTATCGCCTTCGATGCTAATTTCGAAGCTTCGCTCTGGCGCTAATGGCGCATTTATCTCGCTGAAAAATTGCAGAGTGCCGTCGCCCGAGGTGGCATGTCCTTGTATCGCCACGGTCTGATTGATGTCGCTCGTAACATTGGCCGCGATATCCCGCAACTCTAATCCTAAGCCTGGTATATCGACCGAGGCATTGATCAGCTCTAGGTTGCCGCCGAAACGAGGTGCCGAGATCGAGCCGGATATGAGCGTTAGCCCCTGCAGTTGCCCCTGTGTGTTCTGTAAAGAGGGTAGGAAGGCTTCTATCCAACTTAGATCGTCGAAAGCGAGGTCTACACGGCCGTCTAAATCTTGGTTTGCGCGTACCGTCAGTTGCGCGTCAGCGTTGCCCTGCACAGACATGCCGCTATCGGCGAGATTGGGCTGATAGAAATCGAGTGTGCTAGTGATCTGCCATTCATTGTCTGTGCGTGTGCCATCGATCTCAGCATTGCGCCAATGGAAGGTCTGCGGCTCAAGTGGCTCGGCCTCTACAGCGGTTAAATCGTCTACTTCCGCGATCACGGGCTCTACGTGGATCATGCCTTCGCCTGCGTTCACATTGAAACGCAGCGCGAGCGCCGATGGGTCTGCGGAGAGCGAGCCTGTCGCGCTGGCCTCGATGCTCAGGCTACCTTCGGCGCGGCTACCCTCGGGTAGTTGTGGCAGCAACACCGCGCCCTCTTGCCCGCTGGGCTCGCCAGACACAGGGGCATTGAAATGACTTAATGGGTAGTCGAGTAATTGAGCGTTCGCAACGAGCTCGCCAGTGCTAGCCCAGTCTACATCTAGGCAAAGAGTGCTCTGCTCCTGAAGCCAGCATTGGCGGCTTAGCGTGACAGTCTGGGCGCTTGCGCTTAAGGTAGGCTCGCCGTCGAGTTGCCACAGGCCGAGGTCGCTGAGTATACGGCCGTTGTTTATACTGCCGGTCCATTGGATCGGCTCTTCAAATTGCACCGCACCACTTAGTGACAGGTCGAACTCTCCTAAAGGCGCGCGCGCTGCGAGTGTCACTTGGTGCTCGGCTGGGGTGCCCCGTGCCGCAATGGCGACTGAGTCGATGCGTTGTGAGTTCTCGCCGCTGGTCTCGATACCGATTGTGTTTATCTCGACCATATTACTATTGTTAAGATATTCGCCCTTAGCTCTAAAGCTGTCGATGCGAGTGCCAGCGAAGTCGAGGCTATTGCCACTAGCGTCGAAGTTGATCTGCGGCGCTTCTGGGGTGCCGCGTAGAGTGCCGGTCGCATCGATGCTGCCAGAGAGAAGAGGGGAGAGTGTGCCGATGTTCGAGGCGTCTATTTCCCAATCGAGATTGATGCTGTCTGACCAGTTGCCATTGACCGAGAGTGTGGTGCTACCGCTAGCGGCGCGCAGGTCGTCGACCTGCAAGCCGTCTTGTCCGTAAACAAGATTGCCTTGTGCGCTAAGGGGGTAGCTGTTGAGTTCGCCAGTCACATCGATGATGCGCAGCTCGCCGGCGAAACCGCTATCGCTTTGTTGAAGGCGCAAATCGCCGCTTCCGCTCAAGGCACCAATAATGAGTCCTTCAGGTAGAAAGGGCTGGTACTGTTCGCCGTTGCGTTCCTCTACTTCTAGGTGGACGTCTAGGTTAAAGCCGTCCTGCCAATCTAGCGAACCGTTTGCAGCAATTCGCCCCGTCGTGCTTGTCACCATAAGTGTTTCCACCGCTAGAGTCTGCCCCTGCCAGCGCGTGTCCCACTGTAGATCTAAGGGAGGGACTATGACCTCGCCTAGTGGGTCTTCGGCGGTAATGCTAGCTTCGCCAGATAGGCGAACCGCTTCTAGGCTGCCCACTGTGGTGATTTGCGCGGAATCGATGCGTAGGCGTCGTCCTCCGGCTAGGTCGGCGGAACTAAGGACTTGAGGGTCGATGCGATGATTCAGCTGGAAGCTTCTCTCGCCAGTATCCGCGTTTAGTAGGTTCAGCTCTAACTCGCCGCGGCTACTAATTTGCGCCGGCGTGATCAGCTCGTGATTGAGGCTAATCCGATTCAAGTTGCCCTCGAGGCGCAATTCGCCGCTGGCCTCTTCAAACCCCTCCAGTATTGGTCCGTTATAGAGCCAGTTCAGGTCGAGCGCCAAGGGCATGGCCGTTTGCAGATCTGTCTCTATGGAGCCCGATACTTGCACTGGCGGTGCGGAAAATTGCAGGCTGTTTAGGCTTAAGTGGCGCTCATTGAGGCGAGCAATTAGCGTCAATGAGTCAATGCTATAGGCCGCCTCGTCGAAAGCGATGTTGGCATCACGCAGTGCAAACCTATTGATAGCGATGTTCAGCGGCAGCGGCAGTATTCCAGCGAATGGGTCTGGGTTCACCGGCTCGGCATCCTCGGGCGCCGGAGCGCTATGCCAATCCACATCTAGCCCGGTGAAGCTGAGTTGATCGAATACGAACTCTCCGGAGAACAGGCTCATAGGGTTCCAGCTGCTCTGCAGTGTGGTGACTGATACGACGTTCTCGCCATCGCGATAGCGCAGGTCCTGAAAGCGCATGCCAGAGAGTAGGGTGCCTTGGCTCTGCTCAAAGCTCAGCTCTCGCGTTTCGCTTTGCAGCTGAGCAAAGCCGAAGTTCAGGAGCCACGCGCTGCCACTATTAGTTCCGACGAGTGCGCTAATGAGAGCAAGAACAGCAACCAAAAGAATCATCAGCAAAGAGACGCTGATAGCACTTATGCGAATGAGCCGAGCTCGCCATGTCGGCGCCACTTGCTGCGACGACTGTTCCATCTGGTCCTCACTACTCATAGATCGGGACCCATGGTGATGTGGAGGCGCAAGCCACCGCCCTCGTCCAGCCCCTTGGCCAGATCCACGCGGATTGGCCCAATGGGAGATTGCCAGCGTACCCCGAGACCGACACCGGACTTTAGGGCTAAATTAGTATAGTCGGCGAAGGAGTTGCCGGTGTCATAGAAGACCGCGCCACGCCAACCGGGTCGCACTTCGAAATCATACTCAACGCTGCCGGTAAGCAAGTGCTTACCTCCTATTACTTCGCCTTCATCGTTCTCGGCGCCAATGCTGCCATATTGATAACCGCGCACGCTTTGATCGCCGCCGGCGAAGTAGCGAATGGTCACTGGCAGCTCTTCTACGCCACCGACGATCGACGTTGCGATCTCCGAGCGAATCAGAAAACGCCCGATACCGATGTCGTGCACAAACTTACCGCTCGCATACAGCTGCACGAAACTCAGGTCTGAGAATAGCGCGTTAGAGGCGCCACTGACCTGCGTAAACAGGCGCCAGCCGCGGGCGGGATAGATGGGGTCGTCCGCTTGCGTCTTGGTCCAGTTAATACCGTTTATGGTGAGGTTGTAGCTCTCGACCACGTCGTTAATCTCGGAGGTTTCGTGCTGATAGTTGGTAAAGATATTCTGCAACCAATCATCGCCCAGAAACCAGGCGTCTACGCTGGAACGGTAACTCACCCCGACCTTAAAAGTGTCGGTAGTGAAGGTGTCGTTGTCTTGGCCAACTAGGCCCGTCGAGAAGCTAATGCTCTCTGTACTCGGTTCGCTCAACGGTATGTTGTAGGTAAGATTGCCGCGTTGGTCCAGTGGTGAGAGCGCCGCGTCGCCATTGAAGCGGTGTCCTGAGCGATTGAGGTAGCGATCCTCATAAGCCAAGGTCAGGCGTGGACCGATATCCGTGGTGACACCTATGCCGGTCGACCAGCTACGACGCGGGCGCATGTTCAAGTCGATATTCACTGGCACGTCGCGCGAAGTTGCAGCGCCTGTGACAAGCGATGAATCCAGCTGCGGGGTCACCGCTACGTCACTGAAGTATTGACTATTGTTCAGGCTGTCACGCAGCTCGATGAGTGCATCTGTGGAATAAGGCGCACCGGCCCTAAATGGGACGAAGCGGGCGATAAAGGGTTCCGAGAGGGCCTCTATCGGCGTGATGCGTATCGCACCAAAACGAAAACGCACCCCGGGGTCGAACTCGATTTGCACATCGGCGAGCTTACGTTGCAGGTCGACGCGCAACTCAGAGCGAATAAAGCGGGCGGAGAAGTAGCCATTCTCTACCGCTATTGCGCTTAGAGAGGATTTTAGGTTCTCGTAATCGCTATGTACTAGCTGGCTGCCCGTGCGTATAGGCGATTCATCTAGGAAGTTTGCGAAAGGATCGTTCTCAGAGAGAGTTCTAGTGTCATCTGGCGCGATATCAACGCTAATTTCGCCGAAAGAGACAGGTTCTCCCGGGGTTATCGCTATATCGAGCGCCCAACACCCATTGGCATCGATGAACTCGCTGTTATAGCTTGCGCCGTAATATCCTAGGGCTTGTAGGGCTCGCTCGATGTCGGAGTTGATCTGTGGCAGTAGGCGGTTGAGCCTGCGCAGCTCTGTGCTACAGCGTTCGGTCCCTACGTTAAGGTGAGCGCGGATGTTTTCCTCTAGGCGCTCTCCCGCCCCACTGATCCGAATACTCGGAGCAGGCGCTTGGGCGAACACCGGCTGCATAGTCGCAATGAAGGCGATTGACAGCAGAGTGTGGTAAACAGGAACTCTCAGGATTCTCTTCATCGATGCGGTTGTGCGGCTCTCTGGCGATTTTCGGGTCACGAGCATGGGGTGATTATCGCACCTCGCCACCGCTAGGGTATACTCCTCGTTGACTGGGTTTAGATCAATGTACCTTGAAAATAGGTGTTTCATTATGACTACAAGACCGGATTCACACTCAAAAGGACTTCAAGCCTCCACCACGCAAAAGTCGGCGCTAGATACTCTGCGCACTCTGCGCGTAAACGACACCGATTACGACTATCACAGCATAAGCGCGCTCGATGAGCTGGGTTTAACTGGTTCCGAACGCTTGCCCGTTACTTTGCGAATACTGCTTGAGAATTTACTCAGGCGCTTAGGCACTTCCTCGGTCACAGTAGACGATGTTAAAGCTATGTTGGCGTGGGCAGACACTCAACGCTCCACCCATGAGATCAGCTTTATGCCCGCCCGGGTGTTGATGCAGGATTTCACTGGTGTGCCGGCAGTAGTTGACCTAGCGGCGATGAGGGATGCGGTGGCGGCGCGTGGCGGAGACCCCGCACGGGTTAATCCCCTTAGCCCGGTAGATCTGGTGATCGACCATTCCGTTACAGTCGATCATTTCGCAATGGACTCGGCATATAAAGACAATGTACTGATCGAGATGGAGCGCAACCGCGAGCGCTATGAATTCCTGCGTTGGGGCCAAGAGGCCTTCGCCAATTTTCGCGTCGTGCCACCGGGCACCGGCATTTGCCACCAGGTAAACCTTGAGTTTCTCGCCAAGGCTGTCTTCTCTGCCGAGGTAGATGGGCGACAGATCGCCTATCCAGACACATTAGTGGGTACAGATAGTCATACGACCATGATCAATGGGCTAGGCGTTTTGGGCTGGGGCGTTGGTGGCATCGAGGCCGAGGCGGCTATGCTTGGCCAGGCGACGGCAATGGTCATTCCTGAGGTCGTAGGCTTTCGCTTCGAGGGTGCCCTGCGCGAGGGAGTTACGGCAACCGATCTTGTGTTAACCGTAGCGGAGAAACTGCGCGCACACGGTGTGGTCGGCAAGTTTGTTGAGTTCTATGGTCCAGGCTTGGATTCGCTTTCACTTGCGGATCGCGCCACGATTGCGAACATGTCTCCCGAATATGGTGCCACGTGCAGTTTCTTTGCCGTGGACGCCGAAACACTGCGCTATATGGAGTTAACCGGCCGAGATGCGCAAAATATCGCGCTTGTGGAAGCCTATTGTAAAGAGCAGGGGCTGTGGCGCCACGACAACGAGAACGTTGTGTATAGCAGCAATGAATCCTTGAATCTAGATGAAGTGTTGCCCTGTTTGGCTGGCCCCGAGCGGCCGCAGGATCGCGTGTTATTGCCTAAGATTCCTAAGGTCATTGAAGACCTGTTAGAAGGCGATATTCGTAAGTCCATCACAGTGGCAGACGAGGACTACAAATTGCACGATGGCGATGTCGTGATCGCGGCTATCACCTCTTGTACGAACACCTCGAATCCTGCCGTGATGATGGCAGCAGGTTTGCTGGCGCAAAAGGCTTTAGCGAAAGGCTTGCAGCGTAAACCTTGGGTAAAGACCTCGTTAGCTCCCGGGTCGAAGGTGGTGACTAGTTATCTGAAAAGCGCGGGCTTACAAGACGCGCTCGACAGCCTTGGCTTCAACTTGGTTGGCTATGGTTGTACCACCTGTATAGGAAACTCAGGCCCCCTAGACAAGGATATCGAGGAAGCAATAGAGGTAGCGGGCCTCACTGCCTGTGCAGTACTTTCGGGTAATCGCAACTTTGAGGGACGCATACATCCTAAGGTGCGAGCCAACTGGTTGGCCTCGCCACCCTTGGTGGTTGCCTATGCGCTGGCTGGCACCATGAATATCGATATAAGCAGCAAGCCACTCGGTCACGATAAAGAAGGCAATGCGGTGTACCTGAAGGATATCTGGCCAAGCAGTGCCGAGATTAGCACCGCAATGGCTAAGGTTAGTCGGGAGATGTTTACCAGCGATTATGGCAAGGTCTTCGACGGCAACCCCGAATGGAATGCGCTGCCTGTTAATAAGTCCAAGACTTATCAGTGGGATCCAAAGTCTACCTATATTCAGCACCCTCCCTTCTTTTCGGAAGACATGGCGCCTTTGCGTGGTGACATCAAAGAGGCGCGCGTGCTCGCGCTATTGGGAGACTCGGTCACTACCGACCATATCTCGCCAGCAGGTGCGATAGGGAAGAGCACGCCAGCGGGTCGCTATTTGATCGAAAACGGAATCAATAAGGCGGATTTCAATTCCTATGGTGCGCGCCGCGGCAATCACGAAGTAATGATGCGTGGCACTTTTGCTAATATCCGTATTCGCAACGAGATGCTTAGCAATGTCGAGGGTGGCTATACCCAGATATTCCCAGAGAAGGAACAGACGAGCATCTACGACGCGGCGATGCGATATCAAAAGCGTGCTACGCCTCTTGTTGTTATTGCGGGCAAGGAGTACGGCACCGGTTCTAGCCGCGACTGGGCGGCGAAGGGCACACGTTTACTAGGTGTTATGGCAGTAGTGGCAGAGAGCTTCGAGCGCATTCACCGCTCTAATCTCGCGGGGATGGGCGTATTGCCTCTGCAGTTCGAGGAGGGCACAAACCGCAAAACCCTTGGGCTCGATGGAAGCGAAACAATCAATATTCTCGGGCTCGACTCCCTAAGCCCCGGTCAGATGGTGCAAATGGAGATTGTGACGAGTAAGGGCGAGAAGAAGCAGTGTGCGTTGAAGTGTCGCTTGGATACTGAGGACGACCTAGCCTACTTCACGCGCGGTGGCATCATGCCTTTCGTACTCGATCAATTGCTCGAGTAAGTCTGTGATGAGCGTGCAACAAGACTACCGCATAGAACATGACAGTATGGGCGAGATTCGCGTGCCTAGCGATGCTCTATGGGGCGCGCAGACGCAACGCTCACTAGAACACTTCGCTATCGGAACTGACAAGTTTTCGCCTCATTTCATTAAGGCCTTTGCGCTCGTTAAGAAAGCGGCTGCGCAGTGCAATCTCTCCCTTGGCGCAATGGATGCAAGCAGTGCGGAGTTAATCGTGAAAGTGTGCGACGAGATACTTTCGGGACAACATGCCGATCAGTTCCCTTTGTGTGTCTGGCAGACCGGCAGCGGCACACAGACCAATATGAATGTGAACGAGGTGATCGCCAACCGTGCAAACGAGATAGCAGGGCAGCCAAGGGGCAGCAACTCTCCTCTGCACCCAAACGATCATGTCAATATGGCACAGTCGTCCAACGATGTGTTTCCGACGGTTATGCATGTTGCCACTATGCAATTTTGGCAAGGCAGTCTTGCGCCATCCCTACAGGCCTTGATCGACGAACTAGCGCGCAAGAGTAGCGAGTTTGCCGATCAGATCAAGAGTGGGCGTACCCATATGATGGACGCGACCCCCGTGACACTGGGCCAGGAGTTCTCGGCCTATCAGGCACAGTTAGCCTACGCACAAGAACAACTTCAAGCGGTTATGCTTGGAGTGGCACAGCTCGCCTTGGGCGGCAGCGCAGTGGGCACGGGCCTTAACACGGATCCACGCTGGGCTAAGGCAGTGGCATCGCGAATTGCCCAGCTAGCGGAGTTGCCGTTTGAGACAGCGCCGAACAAGTTCATGGCCCTGGCCGGACATGATGCGCTAGCGGACTTGCACGGTCGACTTACGGTCTTGGCCACCTCGCTATATAAGATGGCGAGCGATGTGCGCCTAATGAACTCTGGGCCGCGCTGCGGGCTCGGGGAGATTCGTATACCAGAGAATGAACCTGGGAGTTCGATCATGCCGGGCAAGGTGAACCCCACTCAAGTAGAAGCCTTGACCATGGTTTGCTTAAGGGTAATGGGAAACAATACGGCTGTGACTATGGCCGCAAGCCAGGGGCAGTTCCAGTTGAATGTTTATAAGCCGCTGATTATCCACAGCTTACTGGAGTCTATGGAGCTGCTGGCCGACGCCATGTCGAGTTTTCGTGAACACTGTCTGGAGGGCATCGAGCCCATCGAAGCAAACCTACTCCGGTCCGTGGAGCGCTCCTTGATGTCAGTGACCGCATTGAGTCCTGTGATTGGCTACGAGCAAGCGGCAAAACTCGCCAAGTATGCGCAGACGAACGATGTGGGTCTCAAGGAGGCGGGGCTGGCACTTGGGCTGCTTAGTGAGAAAGAGTTTGATGCCTTGCTAGATGCACGTAAGATGCTGTTTCCGTTGGCGGGGAAACCCAGCTAAACTCCACTGCCCAGTATTAGTGATAGAGGAAGTATGGAATTCCTGTTAGATCCGTCGACGTGGATCGCGTTGATTACCTTGATTATTCTCGAGGTAGTTCTCGGTATCGACAATTTGGTATTCATCGCCATTCTCGCGAATAAACTCCCGCCTCATCAGCGCGATCGTGCCCGGGTTACCGGGCTCTCCCTCGCCGTTGTAATGCGTCTTGGTTTGCTCAGCGGCGTCTCGTGGCTAGTGACTCTTACCACTCCCTTGTTCAGCGTCTTCAGGCTCGATTTCTCCGGGCGTGACTTGATTCTCTTGGCCGGTGGTTTCTTCCTTTTATTTAAGGCGACCACCGAGCTCCATGAGCGTCTCGAAGGCGGCATGCGCGGGCAGGTTGAGAATCGCGTATACGCGGGGTTCTGGTTGGTCGTCTCGCAGATCATCGTTCTGGATGCGGTATTCTCTCTCGATGCTGTTATCACTGCGGTGGGCATGGTCGACAATCTCGCGATCATGATGACTGCCGTGATCATCTCCGTTAGCCTTATGCTGCTGGCCTCTAAGCCGCTGACAGAGTTCGTAGACGACCACCCTACCGTAGTGGTGCTTTGCCTTAGTTTCCTTCTCATGATTGGTCTCAGCCTGATTGCGGAAGGCTTTGGTTTCCATATCCCTAAGGGTTATCTCTACGCCGCGATTGGCTTCTCGATCACCATCGAGTTTTTCAACCAGGTCGCCAGTCTGAATCGACAGAAGCATGAGGCCCGTATGCCCCTGCGCGAGCGCACCGCGGCGGCAGTTTTGAGCTTGCTAGGTGGGCGCGCCTATGACCAGGCCGAGACACTTGAAGAGAAGATAGCGACAGAAGATTTAGCTGCCTTCCACGTGGCAGAGCGCAATATGGTAACGGGCGTGCTGACCCTTGCCGAGCGCTCTGTGCGCTCTTTGATGACTCCGCGTACAGACGTCTCCTGGGTGAATCTCGACGACGACATCGAGGAGATTAGGACGATGCTCATCGATACCCCCCACAGCTTCTTCCCTGTTTGTCGTGGCAGTTTAGACGAGATAGTCGGTATTGGCCGCGCCAAGGACTTGCTCAACGATCTGTCCGTTAACGAACAGATCACCGTTATCGAGAAGCTACGTAAACCAATATTCGTGCCGGACTCTATAGCCGTGTTACCGCTTATAGAGACTTTGCGACGCTCTAAGGGGCAATTGGTCTTAGTAGTGGACGAGTACGGCACCATACAGGGCCTGATCACGCCAATCGACGTATTCGAGGCCATTGCCGGAGAATTCCCCGACGAGGACGAAACCCCTGCCATCGAGGTGCTCGGCGATCACGAGTGGCTTGTGGCGGGGCATGCTGACCTACACGAACTTTCGCGAGTGCTCGAGACGAGCGTATTCGACGACGATATCGAGAATTACTCCACGATTGCAGGCTTCCTGATGAGCAAGTTCGACCAGTTGCCGGATGTTGGCGCGAAGCTGGAACTGCGCGGCTTTATCTTCACCGTTATGCAGGTGGAGGAGCAGCGCATTGCCCAGGTGGAAATCTCAAGAGTATTACAACAAGACCTCTACGTGGGTTAGTAGAGGTCTGTTGAAAGAGCCAGATTACTGAGGAGCGGCGACGATCTGTAGCTCTACGCGGCGGTTCTGCGCACGCCCTGACTCGTTGTCGTTCGACGCGATTGGCTGATCTGGGCCCATGCCTTGGGAGATCATGCGATTCTGATCTACACCCTGCGAGGCAAGATAGTTGGCGACACTAGTGGCACGACGATTAGACAGGTTGTAGTTGTAGTCGGCACTACCAGTTGAATCGGTATGGCCGAAGACCTGTAGGCGGGTGTCTTTGTACTTGTACAGTACGGTTGCCACCGAGTCCAATACAGGCTGGAACTGTGGTCTCAGTGAGTATTCGTTGGTGTTGAACGTGATATTGCCAGGCATTATCAAGTCGAGACGATCGCCATTGCGCTGTACCTGCACACCGGTACCCTGCAACTCCTGACGCAACTCTGCCTCTTGTACGTCCATATAAGCACCCACACCCGCGCCGATAGCGCCGCAACCCGCAGCTGCATTTCGCGCGTGCTGGCCGTTTTCGATAGCGCCGACAAGGCCACATACTACTGAGCTGATAGCGCCATATTTGACAGCCCTGCTGGTTTGTTGCTGGCCAGTGTAGGGGTTAATGGTGGTACAGCTCGCAAGCAAGGTGCCTGTGGCAAGCAACGCACATGCTAGTTTCAAGTTCATTCCGTTCATAATCTTTAGATCTCCTTTATTGCGAAACACGACTCATACTTTAAACAAGGGTGCGGGTCGATGTACACCATTGGCGCTATCATAGCCCTCGCAATGTGAACTAGCGCTGAATATCGTAATTATTCTTCATGATTCGCGCTAAGTTCATGGCATGTTCCGTGGCGATAAACTCTAGGTTGGGGCTCGGAATTGCTTTAAGCTCATGAATCCAGTCTATTCTTCCAAGGCCCGTGTGTTATGAGCCAAGCCGACTATCAGGCACGAGTAAAAGTGTTGTCTGACCGCTTGATTGCGCTTCAGCAGCCCATCCGCATCCTCGATGCGATTAAATGGCCAGCCCGCTTTGAGCAGGATTTCCTCGCCTCTGGCGGCACCCAGCTGCCCCCGGTGGATAGGGACTATTACGAGCGGATAACGCTGAATTTTCAGCCCGACACGCTGCGCGGCCAATTCAAGGATTTGCGCGCAGCCGTGCGCCGTGAGCTAGGGCGCAACGATGGCCTTGGCAGCATCATGAGCGCGACTATAGAGCAGTATCTACTAGTTATTGATCTACTGGAGGCACGCGGTACACCGCGCTTCGGTGCCGTTAGCCGAGAGCTGTATGGGTCTGCCTCTGACAAGCTGCGCGGAGACAGGCAAAGCCTGCGTAAGCTAGGTGAGAAGCTGTGCGAGATTTTCTCTCTGCCAGCTGCACAGCACATCAGCAGGCCCTACGGTAAAACCATCGCCGCTAGCGATGCCGTGGAAATATTGCAGCAAAAACTGAACCCTTATTTTCCCCCTGGCGACATCCGGGTGATTCTTAGCGACGGTATTGTTTCTGATGCGGCCGCCGGTGGCGACTATATCAAGATCAACCAGGACTCGGAGTTCAGCGAGTTTGACCTGCAGATACTCGAGGTTCACGAGGGTTGGGTGCATGTTGGCACTACCCTGAATGGCCGCAAGCAGCCCTACGCGACTTGGCTCAGCGTTGGGTCGCCGCGCGTAACAGCGTGTCAGGAAGGCTTGGCGGTGCTGATGGAGACACTCACCTTTAGCTCTTACCCAAAACGCGCCTTGAAGGTGAGTGATCGCGTAATCGCCGTAGATATCGCCGAACAGGGTGCTAGTTTTATCGAGGTCTATCAGTTCTTTGTCGCTCGCGGACTTAGCGAACGCGAAAGTTATCGCATCACCCAGCGCGTGTTCCGTGGTGGCACACTAGAGGGTGGCTCCGTCTTCACCAAGGACCTTTCTTATCTGCGCGGTTTCGTGGAGAACGTGAACTTTATCCGCAGCGCCATCAACTCTGGCGTGCCCGAGATCATTCCAATGCTGTTTGTGGGTAAGGTGACGCTGGACGATGTGCCGATCCTATACCAGCACTACCTCGAAGGCACCATCGCGGGGCCGCAGATCATCCCTGCGATGTTTCGCAATATGAATGGACTCTATGTGTGGTTTGGCTTCTCCAGCGGCATAGGCTTGGTGAACATCTCGCGCGTGCAGAAGCATTTCGATCTAATGTTTCGAAAAATGCCGAAGAGCGACCCTGTGTACGGCGCCGATAACTCTATCGCGCGGCCCTACCGTGATGAGTCTTCGATTGACTAATATCTCGCCAAGAATCCTATTTGTGATTATTAGCCTAGGCTGTACGTTGCTCTAGTCATCGACTTTTGTGTTGGCGCTTCGACTTGTAACGATGGGAGTGTCGCATTGCTGTTCCACCTAATTATGACAATAGTGCTCGAAGAATTTGGCCGTCTGTACTTTCGCGCTATTAGTTCAGCGTCGGACATGAGTTCGGTATTCGCTTCCGTGACACGCCGTAAACCCTTCCCTGGGGGCTCGACGCCAGCATCCATGCTGGCGACGGTACACAGAAGCGAACACCAAACTCACGTCTTTAGATCAAGTGGGCAGTCGTGATGTGGGGTCTATGCCTTCGAGTTTTGTCCTAACAATTCGACTTGAAGTTTCGTGAGTGTCGATAGAGTTTCTTCCCCTCAGCTAACTAGCGCTCTCAATTCAATATTGAGTTGGCGTTAGCTATTGCAGTGATAAATATTCAGTCCTTAATAACTGGTCGAATTTCGATTCTTGAGCTAGATTTTAATTGCAGTCTGCAAACACTTTAATCAAAGGGAATCCATAGGAGGGAATCCAAAATGCGTGAATTAAGTATGGAAGAGGTTGGGCAGGTGAATGGGGGGATGTTTCTAGATGCGATGCCTGGTTTTACTGCCGCTATAGGTCTTGCTGCGGCAAGATACGGAAAAAACTGGGCCCTTGTACCAATTAGGGCTGCATTCGTAGCATCTCCGATTGTGTTTGGAGCAGTTGTCGGTATTACGTTAGCTGCTGGTGTAGTTATGACGAGGGACTAACGGATCCGTTCTCTTGCATGAAACATTTATGTCATTGACGAGGTAGTTGAAGATCGAGCTATCTCGTCTCGAAGAAGACAATTAATGAAAAATAGTGAACACCAAAATATAAATGAAATGGAAATCGAGAGCTGGTCGAAAAATTTCTCTCTAAATAAGAAAGAAATCGAATCGAGAGTGAAAAGTACAATAGTGCTTCTTTGGGCTGCTGTTTCAATTTTTTGTGTGTTAAGTCTTTCTAGTAAGTTGATGCAATACGTTGGCCAACTATCGCTACCTGTGTTGATTGTGCCAGGTCTTCTTTTCTTCCTCATGCTAAGAAAACTAGCATTGTCGAGAGTTAAGCTTGAAATATCATTCGATCGTGGAAAGCTAACCTTCCCGTATTATTATGTTTGGTTCGCAGATTTTCCTCTTAAGCAGATTTGCAGTCTAGAAGAGTTAAGGGGCAATGGAGAAACAGAAACTTTAATAGTTGTTCTCAACAGTGGGGCGCTAGCCTATTTCGATAGAAACATATTTGCTAGTAAATTGGAGTTTGAGAAATTTCGCGAACAACTTCTAATTCTAGTTAGTCTAAATGCTGAGTATAACTCTGATGTAGATTCTATCGTTGCTACGAGTAGTGCATCGCATACTATTGTCCAAGTGTTAGTTATTCTTAGTTGGGTTGCTGTATTTTTCTTGATTTCATCAAATAGTTCTCAAGAATTTACTGCAATTCTCGAGAAAGGGGCGATTTCAAGGGAGGGGGTACTAAGGGGGGAGGTTTATAGGATTTCTTCATCTTTTTTCCTGCATTCTAGCTTCTCGCATCTCGTTGCAAATGTTCTACTTTTTACAGTTTTGAACCAGTTTCTTCTTAGGGTGGTAGATGTTTACAGATATATAAACATACTTTTTATTTCTACTCTGATTGCAGCATTAGTGACACTTTTAGCCCATCAAGAAGATTTTGTGATAGGTGCTTCTGGCGGGGTATTTGGTCTTTTTGGTGCGTTCTGCGCAATCAAAAATACACAGAATGCATCTGATTCAGTTGGCCAAATTTCAGGAATATTTGTAGTTTTTCTGATCTTCATTGAAATGATCTTTGGAGCAGTAAGCGGCAGAGTTGATGTTTATAGCCATCTCGGAGGGTTTCTTTCTGGTTTTTTCCTCTTGAAACTATTTCTGACGATAAAGACTTCAAAATCGATTTACTTATCCTCTTCGCCTGAGAGGCTTGCCTCATTGATCTTGCTGGCAATTTACTATGCTGGTTTCTATCAGTTTCTTTCGAATGTTTACATTAACTCTTAGTAGGAAAGGAGGCGTTACCCCATGGCTGTCTCACTTAATCTAAGGACGTGAGTTTGGTGTTCGCTTCTGTGTACCGTCGCCAGCATGGATGCTGGCGTCGAGCCCCCAGGGAAGGGTTTACGGCGTGTCACAGAAGCGAATGCCAATCTCATGTCTATCGCTGAACTAATAGTTTGATAGCTCAAACGACAAGAGTGTTTAAGTATTATTATCATAATCAGACGCTGTGCCCAATTAGGGTTTTTGCTTATGTTTATACCGCATATCCAAGGTGTAAGGGTGTGCCTCATGGGGCTCGCCTAAGTCGAGTTCCATGTCGCCTTGGGTGTGGCCTTGTTTCGAGAAACGGGCCACGCGTCTCGCTTCGGCCTCGTTGCCGTTTACGGGGAAGGTGTCGTAGTTGCGGCCGCCTGGGTGAGAGACGTGGTAGGTGCAACCGCCCAAGGATCGGTTGTGGTAGGTGTCCACTACGTCGATGACTAGAGGCGAATGAACGTCGATAGTCGGGTGCAATGCAGACCAGGGTGCCCACGCCTTATAGCGGATGCCGCCAACGAATTCGCCCTCGGTCCCGGTGCTTCGCATGGGGACTTTGCGGCCGTTGCAAGTGACGATAAAACGGTTGCCCGTCATATTGCGCGTGCGCACTTGTAGTCTCTCTACTGAGGAGTCTACGTAGCGTGCGGTGCCTTGGCCGGTGGACTCTTCGCCAAGGACATGCCAAGGCTCGATGGCGCGGTGTAAGTCTAGCTGTATGCCCGCGACATGGATGGTGCCGTAATGAGGAAAACGGAATTCCTGGAAGGGCGCGAACCAATCTAGGTTGAACGAATATCCCGCCTGATTTATGTCATCGATAACCCAGCCTAGATCTTCCCACACGAAATGCGGCAGCATGAAGCGGTCGTGCAGCTCGGTGCCCCAGTTGATGAGGGGCTTGGTGTAGGGCGTTTTCCAGAAGTGCGCAACGAGTGTGCGAATCAACAACACTTGCAATGCACTCATCTGCCAGTGGGGAGGCATCTCGAAGTTTCTGAACTCGACGATGCCCAAGCGACCACTGGAGCTGTCTGGTGAATAGAGCTTGTCGATGCAGAACTCGGCGCGGTGGGTATTGCCTGTAAGATCGACCAAGAAGTTGCGCAGTATGCGATCCACCAACCAGACCTGATCGCTGCCGATGCCTTCTAATTGCTGTAGAGCTATCTCTAGCTCGTATAGATTATCGTCACGCGCTTCGTCTACGCGAGGAGCTTGGCTAGTGGGGCCTATAAACTGTCCTGAGAATAGATAAGACAAACTAGGGTGGTTCTGCCAATAGCGGATGAGGCTGCCGAGTACGTCCGGTCGACGTAGGAAGGGGCTGTCCTCTGGCTTGGCAGCGCCGAGTGTCACATGATTGCCACCGCCGGTGCCGGTGTGGCGCCCGTCGAGCATAAACTTCTCGGTCCCGAGCCGGTTCTGGCGCGCTTGCTCATAGAGGACATGGATGAGCTTGGTGAGGTCTGGCCAGTTATTCGAGGGCTGGACGTTCACTTCTATCACGCCGGGGTCTGGTGTGATTAGCAGCTTCTGTAGGCGCGGATCTTTCGGTGGCTCATAGCCTTCGATAATGATGGGGCAGGTGAGCTTGTCGGCTGTTGCCTCTATCGCGGCGATCAGGGCGACATAGCGCTCTAGGTCGGTTTGTGGAGGTAGGAATAGATAAAGTCGACCGTCGCGGACTTCAGCACATATTGCCGTATGGAATATGCGCGCGTCCTCAGCAATCACGGGCTCTAAGTCGCTGCCTTCACTCTCTGAAAGTAGGGGGTAAGCTAACTCTTCGCGCGGCGCGAAAGGATCCTTCGCGTGCTCATCCTCTGAAGTATCGGGCACCTGCCATGGAAGACTGTTCAGTGGTAAACGGAACCCGATGGGAGAGTCTCCCGGCGTTAGGGCAAGTTGTTCTTTGCGGAAATACCAGCGGCAGCTGATCCACTTGATATCGCCTTCATTCTCTTTAGAGGAAAGTGGCATAACATAGCCAATCTCTTTGTCGAGCCCATGGGCGAAGACCCGCTTTATGCGCGCGGCCTCAAGCGGGTCTACTACTTTGTTGTCCCAAAGTGATACGTTCGCTGGCAACTCGGACTCGCGCTTCAAATACCAAGCCTTATCTTCGAACGCGGGCAGAACATAACTAGGATTAATGCCTAGTCGTTTCGCTAGCGCGGAGACAAAGGTTGCGGCGTGTTTGGTAGTGGCAGAGCCACTGGTGCGTTCATCCGCTAATAACTTAGGGTTGTGCCAGAGTGGCTTGCCATCGGTGCGCCAGAATAGGCCCAATGCCCAGCGCGGAAGTGGCTCGCCTGGGTACCATTTGCCTTGGCCAATGTGAATTAAACCATCGGGTCCATAATGCTTCTTAAGGGCGTGCAGGAGTTCGCCAGCAAGTTTGCGTTTCTCCTTGCCTAATGCCGCGGTATTCCACTGCTCGCTCTCCATGTCGTCGATGGAGATAAAGGTTGGCTCGCCGCCAACGGTAAGGCGCACATCTTGTTCTTTGAGCTCTGCGTCGATCTCCATTCCTAGGGCATCAATTTTCTGCCATTGCTCTGCGCTATAGGGTTTGGTGACGCGGGGGTCTTCGTGGATACGGGTAACGCTATTTTCGTGAATAAACTCAACCTCACAGACCCCTGTTGAGCCGGTGATTGGGGCTGCGCTTACTGGGTCCGGAGTACAGGCCAATGGGATATGACCCTCGGCTGCAAATAGTCCAGAGGTCGGGTCTAGGCCGATCCAGCCGGCACCTGGAATATACACTTCGGTCCAGGCGTGTAGGTCTGTGAAGTCTTCAGTAGTGCCGCCTGGGCCGTCGATAGATTTTACGTCTGCGGTGAGTTGCACCAAGTAACCAGAGGCGAAGCGAGCCGCAAGACCCATATGGCGAAGAGTCTGTACAAACAGCCATGCACTATCTCGGCAAGAACCATATTCCGAGGTCAGGGTTTCTTCACAGGTTTGCACGCCTGGTTCCATGCGGATAACATAATTTACCGCCGCCTGTGTTCGGCTATTCTCGGTTACTAGAAAAGTTACGATCGGCTGGTGGCTTTTGTCGACGCCTTTAAGCCACTTCGTCATAGCCGGGCCATTCTCTTTTACTTCTAAGTATGGCGCCAAGTCTTTGGCCAGCTGGGGGTCGTATTTAAAGGGGAAGTGCTGGGCGCTATCTTCGACAAAAAAGTCGAAGGGATTAATAACCGTCATGTCGGCGATAAGTTCGACAGTAACCGATAATTCTTTGGCCGGTTCCGGGAAAACGAGTCGAGCTAGATGATTAGAAAAAGGGTCTTGCTGCCAGTTAATGAAATGGCTGCTTGGTTCGATTTTGAGCGAGTAGGCATCGATAGGCGTTCGACAATGTGGTGCAGGTCGAAGGCGAACAACGTGGGGTAAAATTTCCACCAATCGATCAAATCGATATGTCGTTTGATGGCGTATTGCTACTTTAATGCTCATAAGGTAATGTTGCTCATATATGCAAATTGACTGGAATACTTATAACCCTGGCGCTTTTTACGATGAACTAATTAGTTCGCCGGGGCACGCTCGCAAGTCAGGTGAAATTCTGGCGCAGTACCTTAGCTCGCTGAAAAGTGAAGATTTACAGCAACGCAAAACTGCTGCTGAGCTTGCCATCAAGGCGATGGGTATTTCGTTTACTGTCTATAGCGAGGCTGGCAATATCGACCGGGAGTGGCCGTTCGATATTATCCCTCGAATCATTACAGAAACACAATGGCAGAAGACAAGTCAAGGATTGGAGCAGAGATTGCGCGCCTTGAACTGTTTTATAGACGACATCTATAACGAACAAAAGATTCTAAAAGATAAAGTAGTTCCCGCCGAGCTTATAGCAAAATCTGTAAATTTCCGTAAAGAATGTGTAGGCATGAAACCTCTCCATGGGGTTTGGGCACACATTTGCGGTACAGACCTGATCCGCGATACCAACGGGCAATTCTATGTGCTCGAGGACAACCTAAGGGTACCGTCTGGCGTGTCCTACATGCTGGAGAACCGCAAAGTAACCAAGCGTGTTTTCCCCGAGTTATTCGAAAACTATAACATTCAGCCTATTACCGAATACACCTCGCAACTGTTCGACATGTTGGCGGCAATCTCGCCACGTCAGGCGGACTACCCTGAGGTTGTGGTTTTGACCCCGGGCATCTATAACTCTGCCTATTTCGAGCACTCTTTCTTGGCGCAAAGAATGGGCGCCGAGCTGGTAGAGGGCGGCGATCTAGTAGTAGAGTCCGATGACTGCGTGTATATGCGCACCATTAATGGGCTCTCTAGAGTGGATGTTATCTATCGTCGCATCGACGATCTTTTCCTAGACCCAGAAGCATTTAACCCAGACTCCGCTCTCGGCGTGCCTGGTCTTATGCGTGCTTGGTTAAAGGGTAATGTGGCGTTGGCCAATGCGCCGGGTGCAGGGGTAGCTGACGACAAAGTCATCTATACCTATGTGCCAGCCATGATTAAATACTATCTTGGCGAAGAGCCTTTGCTAGAGAATGTACCAAGCTATCTTTGTGTCGACGAAAAACAATGTAAATATGTGCTCGAGAATCTAGATAAACTGGTGGTTAAGCCCGCCAACGAGTCGGGTGGCTACGGCATGCTTATGGGGCCGCAAGCTAGCAAGAAAGAGCGTGCCGAGTTTGCATTGAAGATTAAGGCGAACCCACGTAATTACATGGCCCAGCCCTTGATTTCACTTTCTACTGCCCCTGTGATTGGCGAGCGTAACGCTGAGCCTAGGCACATTGATTTGCGCCCCTTTATCCTACAAGGGCGCGACACCTACGTAACTCCCGGCGGTTTAACCCGCGTGGCAATGGTCAAGGGTTCTTACATCGTGAATTCGTCGCAAGGCGGCGGCAGTAAGGACACTTGGATCGTTTCAGATGGGGATGACGCATAATGTTATCGCGAGTCGCAGAACGCATTTACTGGTTAGGTCGCTATCTGGAGCGCGCAGAGAATACAGCGCGTTTACTTACAGTCTATTCCAACCTCTTATTGGACCTGCCGCGCGGGGCAAGAGTAGGCTGGCATACGCTGGTAGAGATCACCGGCACGCAAGATGAGTTTGATGAGAAACATAAGGAGACGGATGAGCGATCTGTTAATCGCTTTCTGATGTCCGACAAGAGTAACTACTCTTCAATTATCAGCTCAATCTCCTTAGCGCGAGAGAACGCGCGTACTACCCGAGAGATTATTCCTACGGAAGCGTGGGAGCAGATCAACAACCTCTATCTCTTTACGCGCGATAGTATGGGTAAGGCAACCGCCCGTGGTCCGCGCCACCAATTATTACAAGAGATCATCGCCCACTGCCAGCAGATCGCAGGCTTGCTTGCCGGCGCGATGAGTCACAATAGTGGTTATAATTTCCTACGCATGGCAAGAAGCCTAGAGCGGGCCGACATGACTACGCGTATCGTCGATGTAGGTTCTTTAACGCTTGTGCCCAGTCTAATGAACCCGGGGCTGTCGCTAGAGCCAGCGGCAAGGCCTTACTCGAATATGATTTGGATGAGCGTTTTGCACTCAATTAGTGCGTATCAGATGTACCGTCAACATGTTCTTGATCGAGTTAACGGCGAAGACGTAGTGACGTTCCTCTTGCAAGATAAACAGTTCCCCCGCGCAGTGCTTCATTGCCTGTCGAAGTTGCAGACCTGTTTAGAATTCCTTCCCAATAATGACGCGACAAAGCTACAAGTGTCGGCCACTCAGAAGTATGTACAAGAAGCCAATATTCCGCAGTTGCTGGAGAGCGGTCTTCTTGAATATATCGATGAGTTGCAGGTTGAGATTGCTAGCATTCACGCGCGTATTACCGAAACTTGGTTCCTGCCAGTCGTCAGCGAACAGCAACAGCAACAATCTGCTTGATCCCAAAGAGTTAATTGCATGAGAGACTTTCAGTGCGTATGCGGGCAAACGCTGTACTTTGAAAATACAGTTTGCACGTCCTGTAAACGTCCCCTTGGCTATGATCCCATTCGGTCAGACTTGCTCGCCCTAGAGCCAGTCGAGAATCTCGATGCCGACAGTTTGCCAATGTGGACGGATGTTAAGTCCGGTGCGGAGTATCGTCGTTGCTTCAATGACACCGAATATCAGGTGTGTAATTGGCTGGTAACGAGTCCACAGGAAAACTTCTGCCACGCCTGCAATTTGAACGACACCATTCCCGATGTCGACTCTAGCTATCGGGCGAACCGACGCCGCAGATGGTGGGGGCGAATGGAGCAGGCCAAGCGACGTTTGATCTATACATTGCTCGCACTAGGCTTGCCGGTCGATGGCAAGGCGGAGCATACGGCAGGCTTGGCATTCTCCTTTCTGGAGGATCAACGCTCGAACCCGATGGCGGATGAAGAGCATGTGCTCACTGGTCATCTACAGGGTTTGATAACCGTTAATTTGGCGGAAGCCGATGCCATCAATCGTGAACAAGCACGTCAGGATCTTGGCGAGTCCTATCGCACCTTACTTGGCCATTTTCGACACGAGAGTGGGCATTACTATTTCGATAAGTTGATCTTCAAGCCAGCCCATTTTCAAGAGTTTAGAGCGCTGTTCGGAGACGAGCGCGCCGATTACGACGAAGCCTTAGAGCAGCATTACGCGAAAATGGCGGAGATGAAAGGGGAGAGCGATCGCGTCAGCGCCTATGCCGATATGCATCCCCATGAGGACTGGGCGGAATGCTGGGCGCATTATCTGCACATGACAGATTGTCTGGAGACGGCGTGGCAGGTTGGCTTGTTGCAAGAGCGTTTGATCAATCCTGGGACAACGCCGGATATCGAGCGTTGTCTTGAGGCTTGGTCTACCGAGGTGTCTATTGCGATGAACGCGCTGAATCGTAGCATGGGTGTGCGGGACTCTTATCCCTTCGTGCTCTCACCCAATACGCTTAATAAACTCCGCTTTGTTCATCAGAGGATTTATCCCAGCTAGCAGCCCAAGCGAAGGGCGGCATTTGGCGGAAGGCGTCTTTGAGGCGCTGATCCCAGCTGCGTTTTAACTCACGTAGGAACTCACTGTCTTCATTAAAGCGCAGAGGATCTGTCAGCGTAAGTGTGTCTGTGCGATAGACAAGCGTTTCGATGGGTGGACCAACGCTTAAATTACTGCGCATCGTCGAGTCCATGGACACCATTGCGCAAAGAGCGCAGGTATCGAGGTTTAGATCTGGGGTAAGAATGCGATCTAGAATCGGCTTGCCGTACTTGCTCTCGCCAATCTGCAGATAAGGTGTGTCTTTGGAGCTAGTGATGTGGTTGCCTTGCGGGTACACCAGCATGATGCGATGTTTGCTATTGGCAATCTGCCCGCCAATGATGAAGCTTGCTTCGAAGGAGTTGCCAGTCTTGGCGTGTTTCTCCTGCTGAGCAAGGCTGATGTCACCAAGGTAATCTGCTGCATCTGCCAAGGACTCCACCGTTAGTAAGCTAACGTTAGCCCGCTCTTTAATATCGCGCTTAACTTGCGCGATACAGGCTTGGGTAGTTGCAAGATTTCCGGCGGTAAGGATGACGAATTGGCGTTGACCATCCACGCCGAAACGATACATTTTGCTATAAGTGCTTACTTGGTCTATGCCCGCGTTGGTGCGTGAATCGGAGCAAAAGACCATGCCCGCATCTACGGCTACTGCCACACAATAGGTCATGATTTGGGGAACCGGGTTACAGAAGAAATACCACTAAATGGGCTTGTTGATGGGCGAAACAGTACACTAGTTCTGGCATCAGGTGAACAGAAATTTTAACTCGATTGCAGTGCTGCAGCTAAGCTCTCGGCGCGCTTGCTAGTTACTACAATAGGTTTGTCGCGTAATCGTTTGGCAGGCTTAAAATTTCGGGGCTAAGGATTCTCAACCCTCCTTGTTGCAAGGAGGGCTGGACAAATGAGAGGCAACGGCGGATTAGTGCTCGTCTATGTCGTCATCGAAGTTGTAATCGTCTACTTCGGCGCTACTGCGAAGATTGAACTCTTCGTTATCATCGTCGAATTGCGAGTCGCCATACATACGCTTCCAATCGAGGCGTTCCTCGGTTCGGCGGCGCAGCTCGGTGAGACGACGCTTGTTGAGGTGCTTGTCATTTGTCTCTTCGAGTTCTGTCTCTGGCATGAAGGCAACAGAATCAAAAAAGTCTTTTGACGTATCGGCTATATCATCCCATTGATGACTTTTCATGTGATTAATCTCTTGTTTAATCGCGTTGAGTCGGACTTACTCGTTCACTATTCGTGCGGCACTGTTAAGCGATATGATCGTCATTAACAGCGGCACATTGCTTTCCGCCTTTTACCCTTTGTCAAGGTGTTCCGGCGGGGTGTTTACGATGCGAATTATGGTTATAAAATCGCAGAATGCAATAGCAAGAGCAATTATTTTTTTGTTTGCTCTAGGCCAATCATAGCAAGGCTTTCGAGGCATTTGGGTGTGCAACATAGCAGTGCATCGGGACGGGCTTGTGACAAAAACTAGGGCGTTTATACTGTCCACCCCCTTAAACACTAGGAGAGAACATAGTTTGTTGAGAGCATGTCTTGATTGCGGCATGGCAGTGGACGGAAACGTCACTCACTGTCCAAAGTGCGATGCGGATCTAGCGGCGCAGACCGATGGGTCGGTGCTGCATGCCGATATCGCACATCAACGCGAGACGATCCCTGTGGCACTGCACAAGCTACAGCAGGCATTAGAAGAGGCGCGCAGTGGTCATGCGCGTGCGGTTCGACTGGTCGTCGGGAGGGGGCTGATTCGGGACGAGGTCCATCGACAGCTAAGCTGGTTGAAACACTCGGGCGAGGTCTTGGACTTCGATCATGACGAAGGCAACACTGGCGCGATTGTCATTCAACTGCGCCGGGGAGCTAGGAAGGGCTAGTGGTTTTCAAAGAGGCGATAACTTCCTCGCGGATAAGCTTCTTGGCAATCTTACCGCTAGCGATGCGTTGTAACTGCTCGCTTTGGATACGATAGAAACAGGGCAGCTTGAATTGTGCCAAACGCTCTGCGAGGAAAGCGCCCAGCTCCTCTTCAGTTAATACTGCGCCAGGCATAGTCATGACTGCGGCACCCACAACTTCTCCGAGTCTCTCGTCCGGTAGTCCGAACACGGCCGCCTCGCAAACCGCGGGATGTTCGGCAAGGGCATACTCTATTTCTGCACAGGCGATGTTTTCGCCTCCTCTAATCACGATGTCTTTGGCGCGGTCCTTGATGACTAGGAAGCCGTGCTCATCCAGCAGGCCGATATCGCCGGTATGAAACCAGCCGTCTTTTATTGCCGCGGCTGTATCTTCTGGGCGCTTCCAATAGCCCTTCATGATGGTGGCGCCTTTGATGCAGATCTCGCCGATCTCGCCATTGGGCAATTCACGCCCTTGTGCATCCTCTATGCGCATTGCGGTAACCGGTGGTGTTGGGCGACCAGTGCTATGGGGTTTGCTCAGATAGAATTTGCCAGTGATCAGTGCGCCGATGGCATTGGTCTCTGTTAGTCCATAACCTAGCCCGGGTAGCACCTGCTCAGAGAACTTTTTCTCAATCATGACAAGATGCTCTGGTGGGCGGGCGGCTCCTCCACTTTGCACGCTGCGCAGGCTGCTCAGATCGAACTTGTCGAAATTGGGGGAGTTCATTACTTCCCAGGTCATCGTGGGAACGCCGTGTAGAACTGATAAACGCTCTTGCTCGATAAGTTGCAAAGCCTGCTCTGCATCCCATTTGTACATCATTACGAACTTGCGCTGGTACAAAAAGCTCGAGAGAAATTGAGCGTGATTGCCGGTGACGTGGAATAGCGGCACATTGGCGAGGATGCCAGCTTGGTAAGGAGGGTTGGCCTCGCGCAGCTCTGGCCGCAAGATCTCATTGATCTCCTTAGCGAATTTCCAGGTATAGATAGCGTTGATGATAGCTCTGTGTGTAGATAGCACGCCCTTTGGATTGCCTGTGGAGCCGGAGGTGTACAAGATCGAGGCGTCGTCATCGGGTGCTACAGGGTGCGCAGCGGGGTCGAACGCGGGGCCTTGCGCGCCAGTCTCGATCAGCGCATGAATCTCGGGATAGGGGCTCTGTGGCCCTGGCTTGATTGCAATTATCTGCACATTCACTTTCTTCTCTAAGGAAGCCAGGCGGTCGATACGCTCTTGGTCGGCGAAGATGATCTTGCTACCGCTATCCTCAATACCAAAACTCATTTCGCTGCCACGCCACCATGAGTTCATTGGAACTACGATTGCCCCAAGCATGGTGATTGCCATGTAGGCAAGGCACCACTCGGGATTGTTGCGAGAGCAAACTGTTACGCGGTCGCCCTTTGCGATACCGAAACGTTGTTCGAGGCTCTTTGCTAGCTGCCCTGCCATAGCGTAGGTCTCGCCGAAGCTATAGCGTTGGTCTTGATAGACAAGGAAGGGCAGCTGGGGATGCAGCATCGCCGCGGATAGATAGACCCCGCCAAGATTGTCCGGCACCTTGCTAAACACCGGGGTCTCAACCCCATTGATTATGGCGGTGCCCACCGCAAGTTCTGCTTCGGGTGCCTTGTGGCGCAGGGTGATTTCTTTGAGGGATTGAAGGTCCTGCAATATTTCTTCGTGGCTGAGCATGTAACCCCGTGGCGGCAATTGATCGCGTTAACTAGTGACGTAGTGAAGCTGCAAAGGTGAGCGGTTTAGGCGTGGTTGTTGGCCTACAAAAGCTACTACATTTGGCTCAAGTGATTGAAACATTATACGTTCACGGAGTGGGAATCAAGAAGTCGAGCAAACGTTCGAATAATCGATTGATCGGTGGGGTATGCGTTAAGCAAAGCCTCCCCATCGGGGAGGTTGGCTCAGAAACTCTGATCGATTAGGCGATAGTCCGGCACGATGACGGGGGCGAGTTCCTCTTCTTCCGGGATCAGGGTGGAAGGGGGAGCTGCGTCGGGGCCAAAAGAGAAGCTAAAACTGCCGCGCGCCACTAGATTGGAAGGGTCAATCGCCGTCCATTCGATGGTGTAGTACAAAGCCGGGGGGATCTCTGGGAGGTCTAGAAAGAATACACGGCTCACAGCAGGGTCGTAGCGAAACCCGATGTTTACAAATTTTTCCTCTGGGTTCTTCATGGTGAGCTTGACTAGTTTTACATAGGTGCTAAAGCGCAGCATCAGCTCCTTTGGGGCGCTTTCGAACACCTCATCGTCAACAGGCGATGACTCCAGCTCAACGTCGCTATTGGAGTTGATCGTCATAACATGTTGTGCCTGCGCATACTGGGCGCTGCTAAACGCAAGGCATAGTGCAAAAACGAGGCGAGCTATGCCCTTGGCGGGTAAAGATTCTGTGCGAAATAAGCTTTTCATGTGCCCTTCTTCTATTACTAAAACGCGGGTTTTATAGCACGAGCCAGCCCCTATTTGTAAGAGCTAGTCGTCTTAGTGGCATCAGCTTAGCCAAGCTAGGGGAAATACTAAACCTTCATCGATGAAACTTGTTCTCAATGCGACAATTAGGTTCATTAATTTCACATTGATTCGGCCTGACGCAAAGTGAAATCATTAAAGCTGTTATTTATAGCTAGAAAATTTCGCTTTGCGGGAGACGTTTTCAGTGGCGAGGTGCTTTGATGGGATCGGCCTATAACAATTAAAAAGAAGCCCACAAGGCTTTCAGGGAGTGATACACATGCAGTTTGCAAAAAGCGGGTATTCTCGTCCGATTGGCGGCATCACTTGGGCCTTAGTCCTAATTGCCAGCCTGTTTCTGTCTCCAGTGTTTGCACAAGACACTTATCGCAAGGGGCAGCATGTCGAGCCTGCCTACGAGGGCTGGGAAGAGAATGCCGATGGCAGCTTCTCGTTCATTTTTGGCTACCATAACGAGAACTGGGATGAAGAGCTTGATATACCGGTAGGCGAAAACAATTTCTTCTCGCCCGGCCTCGAAGATAGGGGGCAACCTACGCACTTTCTTCCCCGTCGCAATCGATTTACCTTCAAGGTGCAAGTGCCCGCAGACTGGGGCGACAAGGAGTTGGCTTGGACCATGACCGTCAATGGGGTGACGCGTATTGCTTACGCGACCCTGGCGCGTGACTATGTGGTCGACAACGTCGTCATCGCTTCGGAGACTGGCTCGCTGGGTGCGGGCACGAGTAGCCCTGAGTCTCGCTCGAATATACCTCCAGTCGTGACCGTGCAAGGTGATCGCGTAGGCAACGAGATCGTGCGCAATATCAGAGTTGGCGAAACGTTGACTTTAGTCACTCATGTAGAGGATGACGGTCTCCCTAAGCCTCGGACAACACAGATTCGAAACTTGCCGGGGGAGTCCAACACGCAGTATCTATTAAGACCCCCTTCTCGCGTCACGGTTGGCAAGACTAATGGTCTGTTCCTTTCTTGGAATATGTATCGCGGCGAAGGCAGTGTGCATTTCGACCCGCCCCAAGTGAAGCCTTGGGAAGATACTCGCACTTCTGCAAATTCCCCCTGGGGCTCTGTCTGGGTTCCACCCCCCGTGCCTGAAGATGGCATGTACACAGTCAATGCAGTCTTCGACCGTCCCGGCACTTATGTGCTGTGGGCGCGTGCCGACGACGGTGGGCTGTTTCACGATCAGTATGTCACGGTTAATGTGACTCCTTGATCCATCCGAATTGAGCGTGATCGCAACTTTTAGATGCACAGGCTTGGGTTTCCACTGTGTGTAAAACTTTGCTATAAGTGTCCTATTGATGAACAGCTTGCCGCAACACTTGCAAAGCGCGAGGTGCTCCACTATCTTCCTGAGCGCATAAAATTAGAAAAGTGAATCGCTTATGCAGTTGCTCCAATACGCCACAAGTTTCCTTGCGATCTCCCAGCTTATCTTCATGGCATTGTTTTATTTGACTTATTACCGTCGGCAATTGCTAGGGCGGTTGATGTCGTTTTATGCCTTGTGCCTAATAGCCTATATTGCCTCGACATTGCCCGAAATAGACAGCGGGCCGCGCCTATTCGAATTCCCACTGAATATGCTCGCGATTACAGCTCCTGCCTTGTTATGGATTATCACGCGCTATTTGTTCGTCGATGAGCCGAAGATCGACAAGTCAATCTGGGCCATCATAGTGACCTATATAGTGTTGCGTGCGTTTGGCAATATCACTGGACCCTATACCGATATCGGTTTTTGGCTTATCTACGTTTCCACGCAACTAGTCATGCTCAGTTTTGCCTGTCATGTGGTGTACACCGCAGTGCGCGGATTGGGTGGAGATCTAGTGGAGACGCGGCGTCGCTTTCGCGTGCCGTTCGCGATCACGATGGGCTCTATTGTGGCGATCATAGTAGGTTCTGGTTTCTTCAGCCCCTCTAGCGATGCGCTAAACAGCCTCTATATTGGCAGTATATTTCTGCTCATTTTGTTCTTTAACCTCGCAACCTTCCGCTTGCATGGCGACTCGATGCAGTTGATCGAGCCCGCAGCGCAGCAGTCGCTGCCCTCGTTGAAGAGTCGTATGGGGGAGAAGGATAAGGATAGGCCATTGGTCGAGAGAATCCACACGGTCATGGAGACAGAGCGGCTCTACGCGCAACCTGGGCTCACTATTGGGATGTTAGCGACAAATGTCTCCATGCAGGAGTATCGTCTGCGCAGGCTGATTAATCAGAAGCTGCACTATCGCAACTTCAATCAATACCTGAATCAATATCGTATTGCAGAGGCTGCGCGCCGCCTTCAGGACCCGGCCGAGACACAAGTCGCGATCTCGACCATCGCTCTGGATGTAGGTTATGCGTCTTTATCGTCGTTCAACAAAGCCTTTAAAGAGCTGCATGGTGTGACACCCTCCATCTACCGCAGCAGGGCGTCACAATAAGCGCTTATTCCTGGCGAATCTGCAGGACTACCTTGCCCATGACGCGGCGCTCACTAAAGACATTGAAGGCGGCAACATACTCTTCCATCGCGAAAGTCTGCGTAATGATTGGCTTGAGCTTGCCCTGTCGGTAGAACTCTAGCAGTTCGGCAAAGTTCTTTTCATACTCCACGGGCTCCTCCTTGCGGAAGCGACCTAGGAAAACCCCCACCATCGAGGCTCCCTTGAGGAGTGCGAGGTTGGCTTTGTATTCGGGGATTCGTCCGCTGGTGAAACCCACCACCAAGATGCGCCCATTCCAATTGATGCAGCGCGTGGCTTGATCGAAAAGATTTCCGCCTACGGGGTCGTATATGACATCTGCCCCCTTGTCGTCAGTTAAGGCCTTTACTTTCTCCTTGAGCTCACCGTCTCCATAATTGAGCAGTTCGTCAGGGTCTGCTTGGCGCACGAAATCGAGCTTCTCATCGCTACTTGCGGCGGCGATAACCCTTGCCCCCATCATCTTGCCTAGCTCTACTGCGGCCATTCCTACACCGCCACTGGCACCTAGGACTAAGAGTGTCTCGCCAGGCTTAATATTCGCGCGCTGTTTTAGCGCGTGGTAAGAGGTTGTATACACCATGGCGAATCCAGCCGCGGTCTTGAAATCCATATTATCGGGAATTTTACGTACCCCGGAAGTGGCAACTACTACCTGCTCGGCCATGCCCCCGATGGAGGGGGTAGCCATTACGCGATCACCCACCTGAAACTCACTAACCCCGGGCCCTAGTGCGCGGACTATACCGCCGACTTCGGAGCCCGGAGTGAAGGGCATAGGTGGTTGGAATTGGTACTTGCCCTGAATCTGCAGAGTGTCAGGAAAGTTCAAGGATGCGGCGAAGACTTCGACTAAGACTTGCCCCTTGTCTGGAGCGAGATCATTTACATTCTCGAGTACGAGATTTTCGGATGTGCCATAACTATGGCAAACGAGCGCTTTCATATATCCCCCTTAACGTTTTTACCAGCACGGATTCAAGCATTTTTGATTACGCACTACAATCGTCATGACATGCTGGGGAGCCTTTCCTACATCTTTGGCATATAATCGCGTCTTGGTAGACGCAGACGAGTTGAGTGGGCAGATGGTCGCAAGTGAATCTCAGAGATTGGCATACCTTAAGCTTATGGGCGTACAAGCCTATTTCCCGCGGCGGCCTTTGCCCGGCGCAAGGCCAGTGCGCCAATATGCCGAAGGTTTCTTGAGTCAGAGTACAGTGGACGCGAGCGTGCCTAAGCCCGTGGCTAGTAGCCGTGCACCCGTCAATGTTCAGGACGTTCTCAGTATGCTGGTAGCCAAACCGCCGATTGAGCAGTCTGCCCCGAAAGCACCTGTAGAAACACCTGCATCCGCACCCGCGCCTCGTGCAGAGGGCGCAGTGCCAGAGAGTGCTGCTAGCAACCGCGAGCCTGTGCTTGAGGGTGAGGAGGTGCGCTTCGTTTTCGCCTACTTCCCCATAAACGAGCAATTTGCCGTGATTAACGAATTGCCTTGGAGTAAGACTGCAAGCGTCTCTCCAAGTTGCCGCAAATTATTGGCGGACATCTTAAAGGCTCTTGGGGTAGAAGTGCCAGAGCGTAACTTAAATCCTATGGTTTTCACATGGCCAATTTTCGAGGGCGCACCTGCGGACTTGAACAGCGAGAACGCTCGACAGACTCTCGAAGGCTTTGTGTCTAAACGCCTGCGCTTGCTGCCAGTGAAGACGCTGCTTGTCTTTGCGGAACAGTCAGCACAATTACTTTTTCCTCGTGATTTCTTGGCAGAGAAAGGGCCTCAGCTTAAGCATCCTCGTCATGAGGTAGACGTGGTACTCACCCATAGTCTGAATGCGATGGAGGCAGTGCCCGATCTCAAGAAAGCCGTGTGGAAGACATTGCAACCATTGCGCGGTCAGCTTTCGGGCTCGAGCGGTGATTCACAGGACGGCGTTGCTTGATGTTTGGTACTAGCAATACACAGTCAGCGCTCAATGTCTTTGTTCGTGTGATGCGAGCGAGTGATTTGGATTTGGTTGTGGCGAGCGAGAATCTGTCGTTGCAAAATCCTTGGTCGAAGCGCGTGTTCTCTGACTGCCTACGCTCTGGCTATGAGTGTTGGGTGTTGGCGACTCGCGACCGCATAGTAGCCCATGGTGTGTTGTCCGTCGGTGCAGGTGAGGCCCATGTCCTTACTATCTGCGTTCATCCCGACTTCCGTCGGATGGGTTATGGGCGACGCATGCTGAAACACCTCTTAGACAAAGGCGCGAAGAATGCCGCGAAGGTATGTTTCCTAGAAGTGCGACCTTCGAACAAGCTTGCGATCGCCCTATATCTGTCATTTGGCTTCGTGCAGGTGGGGGAGCGCCGTCACTACTACCCCGCCAACCCAGGCGAACAGGTACGCGAAGATGCGTTAATTCTGTCGCGTTTGCTGCCTCTATAGAAGAACTTACTCAGGCTTGTCTTGCGCGTCTTTTGCAAAAAGACGTCGTGCTATTTTCTTAACAAGATAGATTGCTGCAACCACACAAATTGCGCAAACTGCTATCAGCAATAGCAAAACAATGGTGTAAAAAAAGAAGCTCAAGAGGTTTTCGCGCGCTTCATCATAGGCCATTGTAAGGGCCCAAAGTGAGGCGACACCGATCATCAAGCCAACGAGCGTTGCACGGGTATTCTTGCTAATTTTTAAACGAGGTAATTTCACTTTTTCTCTTTAGCGCCGCGTCTCTTCTTTAAAGACGGGCTCTCCATTCATGTCGGGCCAAGTGTGTCGACATTCGGGAAACTGACTGCAGCCCCAGAAATATCCGTTCTTTGATCGCCTGCGTCGAAGCAGCTGCCCACAGGCAGTGCAGCGAAATGCTTTGGCGGGCATGCCATTATCGTCCTTGAGCCGTGTCTTGCAACCCTTGTCGAAGCCGGTGCAGAACCAGTAGAAGCCACGGCTGTTCTCGGTGCGCACCATGCTGCGGGTGCAAACCGGGCAGCGAAAGCGTTCATCGGCTGTCTTGGAGGGCTTGCCGTCTTTATCGAACAGGGTCGCCTTACATTTCGGAAAGTCGGTGCAGCCCCAGAATGGGCCTTTCTTCCCTACGATCCGACGCATAGGCTTATGACATTCGGGGCATGGATGCTGCCGCGTCTGCACCGGAGCTTGCAGGGGAATGTCGCCTAACAAGTCTTTGGCCATGGGGCCTCGCTAACTCGGACGTAGATAGGACGCAAGTTGTTGCAGTAGCCGCGAGTTCTCTTGCGCAGTGCCGATCGTGATGCGCAGTTTGTCGCGCAGGCGTGGCATATCAAAATAACGCACCAAGATGCCATCATCCTTTAGGCGTTGATAGCATTCGCGGGCTAGGATCTCTGCGCTCTCGTAGCGCTTATCCGTGCTCGGGAGCTGCGCCAACAGGAAATTGCTCTGGCTGGGAGCGCAACTCAACCCTAGCTCTTGAAGTGCTTGCTCTACACGGACGCGTTCCTCACGCACCTTACGCCAACTCTGTGCGGCCTCAGCGCGGTCACTAAGCGCGGCGGTGGCTAATGCTTGCGAGATGAAGTCGGTGTTATAACTGTCGCGCGTCTTGTATAGCATTGGCGCTATCAATTCCTCTGACCCGATACCGTAGGCAAAGCGCAAGCCGGCGAGGGAGTAGCCCTTGCTCATGGTGCGAAGGATTAGCACATTATCAAACTCCTTCACGAGGCTAACAGCGTCATAGCCGAGTTCGGGATCGACGAAATCCACATAGGCCTCGTCGATGACTAACACGCCTTTGAAGCGCTCTGCAATTTGACGCAGTGTGCTCACCGCTGTGAGAAGGCCAGAGGGGGCGTGTGGGTTGACGATAAACGCTAGTTTGGCGCCACTGTCATTCAATGCATCGGCATAGCTCGGGCCCATCTGCCAGTCGTCTTGAAGATCTATCTTGACGATAGGGCAATTCTGAATGGCGGCTAGCACGGGGTACAGGGAATAGCTTGGTTCGCTGATGGCGATGGATTGGCCTGGGTCGACAAACGTGGTGATCGCGAGGCGGATGAGTTCGTCGCCGCCGTTGGTGGCGAGGATATTCTCAGCATTGAGCTGGTGATACCGCGCAGCCTCTTCGCGAAACCCGTTGGCATAGGGCTGCGGATAACGGCGTAGATCCTCAACTCGGATTGCCTTGAGGGCTTTCTCTACCGCGCTAGTTGCGGGGTAGGGGTTCTCATTGGTATTGAGTTTTATGACATCGGCTTGGCGAGGTTGTTCTCCTGAGCTGTAGCCGGTCATGCTCTGGATGTTCGATCTTTCGTAACTCATAGGATAGGGCAAGCTCTAAAGGAGGATTGTCGATGCGCCGGGGCGCAGCCAAGGCCGCCAAGGTTACTGCTTAATCCTATCCCATTCAATTGTCTCGCAGTGTGCTGGCGTAATTTTCGCGCGCCACACTCATCTCATTCATTGCATCTAGCTCTGTCTTGTACTCCGCCCACCAGCCACCGGAGTGGGGAATCATCATGTGGAAGTTGTACATCCCGTCCTCCAAAGAGTCCACGAAGGCTTGGAAATCTTGCTCTTGTTTGATCAACAGTCTTTGCATACAAATGATGACATTACGCTCGTCATTCACGTCGATTGCGGCAAGCTGTATCGAAAGCTGTGCGAGATCGGTATCGGTTTAGGGCAAGCTTTCATAAGTGTGCGTGCGATTATTCCAGCCCTCTAGCCAGCGCTGCTCAGCTCGTTCACTAGGCGAGTTGGCGACGCGTCGAGCTAAAACCGCTCGAGCCGCCGCGGCAAATTGCGTCATTAGCGGCGATTGGTCGCGAGTATTGGAAAGTGTCTCTAGCACTTGTAGTAGGCCCCAGCCCTGTCCTTGATAGCGTTCCGATAACGCGGTGCCCTCGCCTTTAAAATTGACATAGTCGATCAGGGCATACATGCCTAAGGGAGGATCTGTAGCCGCGATTTCGTAGAAAAGTGATTGAATTAGTTCGGGTTTTTCGGCGTTTGCGAGTAGGCTTGGCAGGCTGGATTGCATCCGCCTCATGATGAACTTCACTTGCGTGTCGCGTGTATCGTTGAGAAAGCTGCGCAGGGACTGTAGGCGCTCGCCTTGCTGATCGGCCAAAAACTCTGCGCGGTTTTGCCAAGGGGAGTGTTGACCAGGAAGTTCCTCTAGCCATCGCGGAAGTGGGACTCCTTCGCTCCTGTAAAAGCTTAGCAGAGCGGGGAAGCTCTCAACGAAACTATCTTGCTGGTCGGCTCTATACCAAATGAAGTGACCTATTCCGAGCGAGGGGAAGTCCTCGCCCGCGTTCCAACTGGTTAAGCACGGTATTTTCAGGTTACACTCGTTAGCGAATATACGTTCGCCTAGCCATTGTGTTTGCTGCATTGTGAGGGTTGGCATCGGGTTCTTAGGAGCTTGTGAGCAAGCAGTAAGGAATGTCAGTATTAAGGCAGTAAAATAGGCGAGTTTGTGCACGGTATGGGGTTCTTCTTCTGTTGGGCCAAGGTCCGCCACTAGATTGAGCTCTATTTGCGAGTTAGAAAGCTTGCAGCGAGGGATGTTAGCACACAGATCGGCAATGCCAGAGAAAGCGGTTTATAGTTAGTCCTCTTCAGGCGCTGTATCGAAAACTCAATTAAATCAGCACGGTCGAACAATTTGAATCAAACAGCAGAAGTGGTTGAAGCGAAGGAACCAGAGCCTCAGGACGAGTTCGTCCGCGGTCTGTCGCTGGTCTATCAACGGCTTAAACAGAGCAAACACCTCAAAAAGGCCATGAAAGAGGTGGAGCAGTCTTTATTGGACCTGTTGGGCGTGCGGCTGTTCACGATTTACCAATGTGTACAGAATGGCAAAGAAGTCTTGGCCAGCTTTAAAGGGGGAGATCCCCTCGATGACAACAGCACGGAGATTCGCGTCCCCTTTAGCCCAACCTCGCTAGCGGGCTATGTTGCCCTTAGCCAGCGCGCCTTAGTCATCCGCAACGTGCTTGATCAGCAAGAACTCCTCGATATTCACCCACGCCTCAAATTCGACCGCCGCTTTAGCGATGCTAAGGGTTGGGCTGTGAAGTCCATGATCGTAGTTCCGATCAAAGACGGCATTCTGCTTGGCGTGTTGCAGCTGATTAATTTCGAGGGCGATCGCGATTTCAGCAAGACCGATTTAAAGCACGCGATGATGGTGTCGCAGATGCTTGCCAAGCAGTTTCGATCGGAGCTGCAGAGCACTCAGGGGCCATACGATTTCCTAGTGCAGAAGAACAAAATTTCCAGCCAGGAGCTGGAGGAAGTGCAAAATAAAGTAGGCCTGTATGGGGGCTCTGTGTCTCGCATACTCATGGAGGACTACAGCATCGAGGCAGATGCCATTGGCGCATCGCTCGAGTTCTATTATCGCGTTCCCTATATGAAGTATCAGGCAGGCGTAACTCTGCCAGCCGAGCTGTTCGAGAACATCGGAGTCAGCTACTTACGTAAGAATTTGTGGCTGCCAATCGCGGGGGATAAGAACGAGGCGGTGATCCTCATCGATGATCCGAGCGATTATCAGCGCATCATGGAGATTCAGGGAGTACTCAATGCTCGTAACTATGCGTTCCGTGTAGGGCTGCCGGAACACATACTGCAGTATCTTCGAGACGATGACGGCTCCGATATGGAGGCGGGTTTCGACGACGTGTTCTCGCGTCTCGAGGAGCAAGGCGCTGTCGAAGTAGAGTCCGAGGAGGAGAGCGAAGAGGAAAATCTCGCCGCAACCTCCGCCATCATCCAGTTGGTTAATCGCATCATTACAGAGGCGGATCGACTAGGGGCCTCGGATATTCATGTGGAGCCCGGTAAGGATCAGTCTGCGGGTAATGTCCGGATACGTGTCGACGGTATTTGTCGCGAACTATTGAAGGTGCCTAAGGAGCATACCTCTGCACTAATTGCGCGCATAAAGGTGATTTCGCGGCTCAATATTGCAGAGCGACGCCTGCCTCAAGATGGCAAGTGTAAGCTCAAAGTGCGGGGCAAGAAGCTCGAGCTGCGAGTGGCGACTGTACCGACGGTTAACGGCGAGAGTGCGGTACTGCGTTTGCTTGCTGCGGGCAGTGCGATGCCATTAGCGAAACTGAACCTCTCCAAGCCCAATTACGACAAGATTGTTGAGCTTTCGGCTCACCCCCATGGATTGCTTTTAGTGGTTGGCCCTACAGGCTCTGGTAAGACCACCACGCTGCACGGAGTGCTCGGCTATATCAACACGCCTGATCGTAAGATATGGACTGCTGAGGACCCTGTGGAGATCACTCAGCCGGGTTTGCAGCAGGTACAAGTGCTGCCTAAGATTAATTTCACCTTCGCCACCGCGATGCGCGCGTTTCTGCGGGCAGACCCCGACGTAATTCTAATTGGCGAGATGCGTGACCACGAGACCGCGAGTATCGGTATCGAAGCCTCCTTGACCGGTCACTTGGTGCTCTCGACTCTGCACACTAACTCTGCGCCGGAGACCATCACGCGTCTTCTCGACCTTGGTCTTGATCCTGTCAATTTCTCCGACGCCCTGTTAGGGGTTTTGGCGCAACGCCTTATGCGCACACTGTGTGGCGCTTGTAAGGAAGAGTACAGCCCAGAGAAGCATGATCTCGATCATCTGATCAATACATATGGTCGTGAACAGTTTCCAGAGCTGGGCGTGGATTTAGAGAATGTCCGTTTGTTCCGCGCAGTTGGCTGCGATGATTGCGGGGGTACTGGATACAAGGGTCGAACCGGCATACACGAGTTGCTCACGGGCACCCATGAGCTGCGCAGCATGATCTATAACAAAGCGGACTTGGACGACCTGCGCAAGCAGGCATTGCGCGACGGCATGCGCACCCTCAAACAGGACGGGATTAATAAGATTTTCATGGGCTTAAGTGATTATAAGCAATTGCTCAGGGTGGTCGCTGAGTAAGTGTTTTAGCCGAAAATCGGTCAAATTCTGCCTTCATTTCCCGCGTTTCATGACGCCGTTCAAACTTTCACACATTGCCTCTAAGTAAGTACTGGGCTTGCCGCTATAGTCAGTACTCAGCGAGTTATCTTCGCTGGACTGAGGTGTCTCCCATGTTCAAATTCGCGCTTTACGCAGCTATTTTATTTATAACCCTTGGGGTGACGATTGCTAGGGAAACCTTAGCCCAGCTGGGCTTAGATTCGAATTATCTAGCGATGGGGGTTCTCGCACTGTCTGTCACCGCCCTGCTTGCACACCGCAATTGGCTGCTCGTGGGCGTTGTTGCGCTTCTTTGCGTTATTATCAATCTGCCGCCGGAAATGCTTGGCGGTATTCAGATCGACCACGATCTTCTGATAGCGCTGTTGATAGGTGTAACAATTCTGCCCGTGGTACATCGCCTAGTCTTTCGCTAAGGGGCTACTGGGCGGCAGGGCCCTGCATTACCTCGTATTCGCGCACCAGCCACTCACCATTTCGGTACACGAGCGATGCACGCACATCCGCTACTCCGCGCGAGTAGTGAGCGCGAGCACTCAGCTGCGCTTGGGGGGTCCCATTGGCATAGAACGCTGGCACGTCAATTTGGCCCTCCCACGGATCTAAAGCAATCAAAGGCAGATACTGTGTGATAAACGACATACTCGGGCTTCTCAGCTGCACTCCTTCATCTAGTTGTGCAAACAGTAAGCTTGGGTTGCCTTTCTCCAGTAGTGGCAGGCTGATCTCGTTGAGTGTGTCGTGGACCCTGCGCTCGATACGAGCACGGGTCGTATAATCGATGACTAAGAACACGACTACGAGACTGGCTGCGACGGCTACTCCAGAGAGAATAGAAAATCTGAGTGATTTCAAAATGCACTACCTCATAACTGAGCGCTCTTAATAAGCTGCTCGGATGGCGATTATAGAGCAAAAAAACCCAATGAAAACAGCGCTCAAAGGGGGGCTATTTAACAAGAAATTTAAATGTGCCCCCTTTTTATGCACATACATTCCGAAATTGTCACTATTCTCCTATAAATATAGTGTTTTTCGCTCTGGGAACGTTCGATAGTTAACTATCTTGTTGAATAATATAGGTATTACTATTTGATCAAAAAATAAGCAAGTTGAGTCTAAGCGCTAGAATTTCAGTGTTTCAGGCGGTTATTTTCAAGTTATCAACGGACTTATCCACAGAATCTGTGGAAAACAATTCGCAGCATTTCCCCTTCATACTTATAATTTGGCGTCAACCACTTAGAAGAGGGAATTCGCATAAATTTGACGATGGTAAATTTCCTAAAACAGTGCTGTGCAGAAATGGAACAAATACCTCGCTTTTCTGTTACTAAAAGTGGCCACTGTGCGAGGCTAGTTCCAGATTTGCACTTTATCTACTATGGGCAAAGATGCTATCGTACTCGCGTATCATCACTCTGAATCAGTAGCAGGCAATGGTTGAACTAACTGGCAACATCCCTTTTTTGTGGCGACTGAGTCCGGAGTCTAGCGACGGACTTTGCGCTGTATCTATGGTAGTCCCATACGAATCCGAAGATGATCGCCGCGATCTCACCATTGAGACTAGCGTCGTCAGCTTTGCTTCTGACAGTTCTCGTGCAGAGACTGAAGAAATGCTGGAATGGAATCAAGACGACATCAGTCTCTTCCTCAAGCTTGTCGCCCACGAGCAGGATGAAAAGCGCGTCATCGCAAACGATACTGTCCGTATCGACCTCACTGACCCAGCCATCATCGATATTATTCACATCGTAGCCGCTGCTGGTTTCGGCATGGCCTACAATTCGTCCTCTGTAGTAAAAGCATCTACTGGATTTTATCCGGCCCATGACTGTGATATCGGCAGTTTTGCCTCTTTGAATACATTGATTGGATTCAAGCGTTGCGTAGTTGTCGATATCGACGGCGAGGAAGTAGTGTGTGTGCTTCTGGAAGATGTCGATGTCGAATCTATCGGCGAGTTCGATACTCTCAATCGCCATGATTTACTCCTCGTAAAGCGTGCAGACCTATTGCACCCCGATTTCGCGATCACCACCGGGCGTCCAGTCTCGGCAACGGTGCATTAGCGACTCTCAGCAATGCTGCCGCTATGCTGTGCAGCGCCTCTCCACCCGGGTATAATTCGCGGCTTTGCGCGCACCCGCCAGGGCACAAAAACAAGTTTTGCAGGGGATATCGAGCGCCATCTAGCGCATTGCCCCGTATAGGAATCCTCAACATGAATCACAGTGCACTAGCTGCCGATATCAATCGTCGCCGCACCTTTGCGATTATCTCTCACCCCGACGCGGGCAAGACGACGATCACGGAAAAGTTGTTGCTGCTTGGTAGGCTAATCCAGAAAGCGGGTACCGTTAAGGGCAAGAAGTCCGATCGTCATGCCACCTCTGACTGGATGGCAATGGAGCAGCAGCGTGGGATCTCCGTGACCTCCTCGGTGATGCAGTTTCCCTATCTCGATCGCATGGTCAACTTGCTAGACACGCCCGGTCACGAAGACTTCTCGGAAGATACCTATCGCGTGCTGACAGCCGTGGACTCGGCACTCATGGTAGTCGACGGCGCCAAGGGCGTGGAAGAGCGCACCATCAAGCTGATGGATGTTTGTCGCCTGCGCGATACGCCGATCTTCACCTTCGTCAATAAGTTGGATCGCGACACTCGCGATCCGATCGAGTTGCTCGATGAGATCGAGACGATTCTCAAGATTCGCTGCGCGCCGATCAACTGGCCTATCGGCATGGGTAAGGACTTTAAGGGGGTTTATAACCTCTATACGGACACCATCCATGTTTATCAACACGGTCAGGCGGATCATCTTTATGAAGACATTCGCATCGAGGGGCTCGACAGTCCAGAGGCTCGCAAGTTGTTGGGGGACGAGTTCGATAACTTGCAGATGGAGATAGAATTAGTTCGCGGAGCGAGCAATATATTCGAGTTAGAAGAGTACCGCGCTGGGCGAATGACACCAGTGTATTTCGGCACAGCGCTAGGGAATTTCGGCGTGCGTGAGATGCTGGACGAGTTTGTAGAGTATGCGCCATCGCCAATAGCGAGGGAAACTCAGACCCGCTTGGTGGAACCGCTGGAAGAGAAGTTCACTGCCTTCGTCTTTAAGATTCAGGCCAATATGGATCCGAATCACCGCGACCGCATCGCCTTCCTTAGGGTGTGCTCTGGCGCTTATACCCGAGGCATGAAGGTAACTCATACTCGCCTTGCGAAAGAGATCCGGGTGAGCGACGCCGTGACCTTCCTAGCCGGCGAGCGCGAACAGGCACTGGAGGCGGTTTCGGGAGATATCCTCGGTTTCCACAATCACGGCACGATTCAGATCGGCGATACCTTTACCGAGGGTGAGTCGCTGCGCTTCGTGGGTATTCCCCATTTTGCGCCGGAGCTATTTAGACGCATACGCCTGAAGGACCCGTTGAAGACCAAGCAATTGCAGAAGGGGTTGAAACAGTTGTCGGAAGAGGGCTCTGTGCAGGTCTTCATGCCCGCCAAGAACAACGATTTGATCGTGGGTGCCGTGGGTGTATTGCAGTTCGAGGTGGTCGCCTTCCGCCTCGCGGACGAATACAAGGTCGATTGTATCTATGAGCCAGTGAGCGTTTATAGCGCCAGGTGGGTAACGAGCAAAGACCGCGCTAAATTGGATGAGTTCCGTAAGAAGGCCTATGACAATATCGCGATGGACGGTGGCGACCATCTTACCTACCTAGCGCCTAGCCGCGTCAATCTCGCGTTGATGCAAGAGCGTTGGCCGGATATCGAATTCCACGCTACGCGGGAACACTAAAACAGAGGCTATATGCAATTTAATTTACACAGCAAAGATGGGCTTGCGCGCCGAGGGACTCTGAGTTTTCCGCGTGGCGAAGTGCAAACACCCGCCTTCATGCCGGTAGGCACCTATGGCACAGTGAAGGGTATGACTCCTGCGCAGGTCGCAGATACCGGCGCGCATATCTTACTGGGCAATACCTTTCACTTGATGTTGCGCCCAGGCACAGAGATCGTGCGCAAACATGGCGGTCTACATGAGTTTATGGGGTGGAATAAACCCATACTCACGGACTCCGGTGGCTTTCAGGTTTTCAGTCTCGGCGATATGCGCAAAATCACTGAGGAGGGTGTACGGTTTCGCTCCCCAGTAGACGGGGCGCAGGTGTTTCTTGGGCCCGAGTCTGCCATCAAAGTGCAGCAAGAGCTTGGCGCAGACATCATCATGCAGTTCGATGAGTGCACTCCCTATCCGGTTTCAGAGAAAGACGCAGAGACGTCGATGCAGCTATCGCTGCGCTGGGCGCTGCGCTGCAAAGAGGCTCATGCAGATCACCCCTCGGCTCTTTTCGGCATAGTTCAAGGCGGCATGTACCCAGAGTTGCGTGAGCAGTCCTTAAAGGCCTTGGCCGGGATGGACTTCGATGGCTATGCCATTGGAGGGCTTTCGGTCGGTGAGCCAAAAGAGGAGATGATCAAGGTCTTAGACTTGATCGCCGACAAGATGCCGGCCGACAAGCCGCGCTATTTAATGGGGGTCGGTACTCCAGACGACATTATTCAGGCTGTGCTGCGTGGCATCGACATGTTCGACTGCGTAATGCCTACTCGCAACGCGCGTAATGCTCACTTATTTACCAGTACTGGTTTAGTGCGCTTGCGTAATGCCCGGTATAAGGATGACACCGGTCCTTTGGACGCTCAATGTGACTGTTACACCTGTAAAAATTTCAGCGTTGCCTATCTGCATCACCTCGATAAATGTAAGGAAATGCTGGGTGCACAGCTGAACACGATCCACAATCTGCACTATTACCAAAAACTGATGCAAGGTTTGCGTCAGGCTATAGAACAGGGTAGATTGAGCGCCTTTATTGAGGCCTACTACGCGAATCAGAAGGCCTCCGAGCCAGTTACAAACGAGCAGTAAGGCAGGCAAAAGTAGCCGCTTTAATGTCTTGAAATGGCCCCAACTGGCCCCACATAAGTTCATCACAAGAACACAAACGAGAGAGTATCAGTATGGATTTTTTCATCAGCGCCGCCTACGCACAAGATGCAGGCCCTCAACAAAGCGTTACCTTCAATATCATCTTTATCGGGGGCATGTTTGTCCTGTTCTACCTTATTCTTTGGCGTCCGCAATCTAAGCGCGCGAAAGAGCATAAGGAGTTGGTCACAGGCTTGGCGAAGGGTGATGAAGTGCTGACCAGTGGTGGATTGCTGGGCAAGGTCACCAAAGTGACTGACGACTACGTGACTTTGCAAGTCGCCGATGGTGTAGAGCTGTGCATGCAGAAAGCTTCTGTTGCCGCTGCACTGCCAAAGGGCACTATTAAGTCAATTCAGTAACCGCTTCACAGGCGCCTAGCGCGCCTCTCACAAGAGTTTAGATCGATGCTGAATAAGTTCCCACTCTGGAAAAACCTGCTCGTCGTCTTCGTGGTGTTGATGGCGGCCATCTATTCCGCCCCCAATCTCTACCCCGACGACCCGGCCGTACAGGTCAGCCATGAAGATAGCGATATTACCCAGTTCGATTTAGGCGCAATTACCGACGCATTGAGCGCGGAAAGTGTGAGCTATTTCGGCGAAGAGGTGGACGGCGGTACTGGGCTAGTGCGCTTCAGTAATCTCGAAGATCAGTTGCGTGGCAAAGCCATCATCGAGCAGACTTTAGGTAACGGCTATTTCACTGCCCTGAACCTAGCGCCGACGACACCGGGTTGGTTGCAGGCGATCAACGCGGGCAAGATGAGCCTTGGCCTAGACTTACAAGGTGGTGTGCACTTCTTGATGGAAGTCGACATGGACGCGGCGCTACAGCGTCGCATGGAGAATAATGTCAGCACCATTCGCCAGATACTGAGAAGTGAGCGAATTCGCTCTCGCTCTCTGTCTCTTGAAAATTCCAATCTCATCGTTGCGCGATTCGACAATGAGGAATCCCGCTCCGAAGCGCGTTCTTTGATTCGTGAGAATTTCGCGGACCTACAGAACGTTACCCGCGAACAAGGCGAAGTTTTCTCGCTCGAGTTAAGTCTGTCGGATGCCGACATATTGCAATTACAGCGCGATACTATCGCCGCGAACAAGACCACAATTCTAAACCGTGTGGACTCCCTCGGTGTGTCCGAGCCAGTGGTGCAACAGCAAGGCTCGAACCGTATCGTGGTGGAATTACCTGGTGTGCAAGACACGGCACAGGCTAAACGAATTCTGCAACGCATCGCGACTCTGCAATTCCATCTGGAAGCCGCGCCAGGCGCGCCTTCTACTTCCTACACTACCTACGAGTACCAAGGTCAGTTGATCGATGTCAGCAACGACGTGATCCTACAGGGCGACCGCGTGAGTAATGTGCGTTCGGCATTAGACCAGTCCGGTCTGCCACAGGTTGTTATCAATCTTGATGCCCAAGGCGGCGAACAGTTCAGCCGCGTAACGCGAGAGAATATCGGCACGCTCATGGACATCGTCCTGAGTGAGACGAAGACCCGCAGTACCTTTACTACTGCCGCCGATGGCGAAGTGACAGAGGTACAGGAAACCTACGAAGAGAAGCGCCTCATTAGCCACGCGACTATTCGAGCGGCCCTCGGGCGCGAGTTCGTCATTACGGGGCTGTCCACTACAGAAGCGAATGAGTTGTCCTTGCTGATACGCTCTGGCGCACTTGCTGCACCAATGTATTTTGTCGAAGAAAGGACACTTGGCCCAAGCTTAGGGGCTGAGAATATTAGGCAGGGCACGCAGGCGGTCTATCTCGGTTTCGGCTTGGTATTGATCTTCATGGTCTTCTACTACCGTATATTCGGCTTAGTTGCCAATGTTGCCCTAGCGGTGAACGTACTGCTGCTGATTGCGATCATGTCGATCATCTCTGCTACGCTGACCCTGCCGGGTATCTTCGGTATCGTCTTGATCGTGGGCATGGCGGTCGATGCGAACGTGCTGATCTTTACGAGAATTCGAGAAGAACTCGCCTCTGGGCTCTCGCCGCAAGGCGCGATCTCGGCTGGGTTTAACAACGCCTTTAGCACCATCGTCGATGCCAACGTCACCACGCTCTTGGTGGGCATCGTGTTGTTCTCTATCGGCACGGGGCCTGTGAAGGGCTTCGCGGTAACTCTGATGATCGGTATCGCAACCTCGATGTTCACGGCGATTATCGTAACGCGCGCGTTGATCAATCTGATCTACGGTGGTCGAGCTGTCAAAGAGCTATCGATAGGGAAATATGCATAACAAGCCCAGCAAGGGTTTGTAGTGAAGCATTGAAATATTAAAGGGCAGGTGCTGGAGAAAAGTATGGCCATATTGAGTAGACAATTTGATTTCATGAGTTTGGCGAAGCCATTTGGCATCGCTTCGATAGCGGCTGTTGTCATCTCCATTGGCTCATTGTTGATCAACTCCCTTGAATTGGGTTTGGACTTCACCGCTGGGACCTTGGTTGAGGTGGGCTACTCACAACCCGTTGCCGTGGGCGAGGTCACTGAGCGTATGCGCGTCGCTGGCTATCCCAATGCGCAGGTGGTGGCCTTTGGTTCCGACCAAGATGTCTTGATTCGTTTGCCTGTCGATGACACTGTCAGTCAGGAGGAGATGGCGAACTCCTTAGTCTCGCTCGGTGACGATATTCTCGCGGCGCTCGACGATGGCTCGGGCGTAGAGCTTACTATCAACCGACTCGAATTCGTGGGGCCTCGCGTTGGTGAAGAGCTCGCCGAGAGTGGCGGTATGGGCTTATTAGTGGCCTTGGGTATCGTGATGATTTACGTCGCGATCCGTTTCCAATCTAAGTTCGCAATTGCGGCAGTTATCGCGCTATTCCACGACGTTATCATTACACTAGGAATATTCTCGCTGTTCGGTTTGCAATTCGACCTCACGGTGCTTGCCGCCTTGCTCGCGATTATCGGTTACTCGATCAACGATACCATCGTGGTGTTTGACCGTATACGCGAAAACTTCCGCATCATGCGCAAGGGTACGCCCTATGAAATGATTAACGTGTCACTAAACCAGACTCTTAGTCGTACGATTATCACGGCGATGACTACCCAATTAGTGGTGTGTGCGATGCTGTTTCTGGGGGGTGAGTCGATTCAGGGCTTCGCGATCGCTCTGACCCTAGGTATTCTGATTGGTACTTATTCTTCGGTGTATATCGCCTCTAGCTTGTTGCTGTATTTGAATGTCAGCAAAGAAGACTTGATGGTGCCAATCAAAGACAACTCGCAAGACTCAACTCCATAGCGGCTCAACGCTAGCCGCTATTCCCCCTGCAAAGAGGAGAGTGATCGAATCTCCTCTTGCACCGCTGGATCCTTCACAATCCTACGCTGTTCTTCTAATACATTCTGCAAAATAGCCATTGTGGTCAGAGGGTTAGCTAGTACTACGCGAAACACCACTACTGGGTCGCGGTCATAGCGCTGGGGGTTGAGTTGTGTGCGTGACACGAAGGACAGGCCCAGTGCGCGCTGCGTCTTCTGAATTAGCCGAGTGATCCGATTCAGGATCATATTGCTGGCACTGCGCTGTGCGCTATCGTTGCTCGCTAGCAAGGCTTTGGCCGCCTCCGGCAGATAGCGGTAGGTTAAAATATTGAGTTCGGGCTCGCTTATTAGTTCGAAATCGCTCGATGCCTTAATGATCTCGGCGAAGGCTTTAGCCTTCGCAATGCCCTCGTCGATAAGCAATTCATAGCCGCTACGGGCAATAATGTGCAGACCTGCGTGCACAAGAACTGCCATGCCCGGACGGGAACCCTCAACACTATGGCTGCCTAAATCTTTCGAGCCCTTGCGAATGATGTATTCGGCGTGATGCTCTACGCTGGCCAGCGTCTCCGGTCGCTTAAACACGCAGAGACCGGCACCCATTGGCACGTAAAGTTGTTTGTGTGCATCGATGGTCACCGAGTCTGCCCGCTCTATGCCGGCGAGTAATCGTCGATGCGTGCGCGAGAAGAGAGTTGGTCCGCCCCAGGCTGAATCCACATGAAAATGAATGCCTCGCTCTTGGGCGATGTCCGCTATCGCATTGAGTGGGTCTATGCTGCCTGTCTCCGAGGAACCTGCAACGCCCACTATCGCCATGACCTTAGTTCCTGCGCGGCGCAAATCATCGCAGCGCTGTGCGAGTAGGTCGGGGCGGATGCGATTGTTTGCGTCAGTCTCGATCGCGACGAGGTTGCGGCGACCGATGCCGAGTATGTCCGCCGCCTTGCCAAGAGAGTAGTGGCCACGCTCGGAGACGAGGACCGCTAGGGCGCGATAGTCGTAGTGTTGCAGACCAGCGGCGAGCCCCTCCTGCGCGATACCAGCGAAGTCCTTACTGGCGGGCAGCACTGCGTTGCGGGCCGCCCATAGGGCCGTCAGGTTAGCGATGGTGCCGCCAGAGCAGAAGCTGCCTATAGCATGAGCGGGGTCATGCATCCATTTTCCATAAAAGTCGCTGTCTCGCTCGTATATCAAGTGGTGAATCATGCCAATGACTTGACGCTCGAGCGGCGTAAACGCCTTTGAGGTTTCCACTTTAACGAGGTTCTGATTGAGCGCCGTCATGATGCGCGAGAGCGGCAGCATGAAATACGGGAGTGCCGAGGCCATATGTCCCACGAAGCTAGGGGAGGCGATATGCACAGACTGCGCAACTACTTTGTCGAGCACGAAGTCGATTTGGTCCGACACGAAGCTGGGCTGCTGAGGGATAAAGGGGTTCGAGAAGTCCTTCTCAATAAGATCTAGGTCGCGCTCAGCCGCGACAATATGCTCTTGGAGAAAGCCCGCAAGGTTCTGGGAGATCGATATATCTATCTTGCCCAGAGTCGAGTCTGGCGCTTCTGGGACAGTGAATATACGGTAGAGGCTGTCCAGGCTAGCCTGCGCCTGCTTCTTTATCTCGGTCATCGTCAACGCTTATCCGGGCAAGGGGGACGCAGTATAGAGCAATTGTTAAATCAATAAAATCCACCTATTTTAGGCACGGTTTAGTCCTTTCACAAACGCGGTTCCTCCTTTAGTATAGGCCGCACAATTGCAGGAATTTATTGTCATAAATCGGGTCCAATTTGCAAACCATCATGAAAACCATCTTATGAGTCTTGTGTCTCTACAGAGTCTGCGAAAGTGCGCGTTGCTAGTTGTGGTAAGCCTTATGGCCACCTTAACCGCTCAGGCGCAAGAGCTGTTGCCGCGTCCCGCAGCCTTAGAGCCAGCAATCAAGTTCTGGACTCGCGTGTACACCGAGGTAGATACCGAGAGTGGGTTTTTGCACGATTCGAATAACCTCGCCATCGTCTACCAGCGTGTGGATTATGATCGCCCCGAGATCGAGCGCCAGCGCACACGGATCCAGAATGCCCTAAAAGTGCTTGCTAGCGGTAAGCGCAGCGGGCTTAGTGACCTCGAGCAGCAAGTGCTATCCCTCTGGCCGAACTCGGTCAGTAACGATACCTTGTCGACCGCGGCCAATAATGTACGCTTCCAGTTGGGTCAATCCGATCGTTTTGTAGAAGGTTTGATTCGCTCCGGAGCTTATCGTAGCCACATCGACAGTGTCGTGCGTGCTAAGAATCTGCCAATAGAACTCGGGGCATTGCCCCATGTTGAGTCCTCTTTCCACCCAGGTGCTTATTCGAGCGTGGCCGCTGCCGGTATGTGGCAGTTCATGCGCGCCACAGGGCAACGTTTCATGCGCATTGACCACATCGTGGACGAGCGTATGGACCCCTATACAGCTACCTATGCGGCAATGAGCTTGTTGGAGTATAACTACCGCATCCTCGGCACTTGGCCCTTGGCTCTAACAGCCTATAACCATGGCACGGGGGGCATGAGTCGAGCGGTGCGCGACACTGGCAGCAATAAGATCGACGACATCATCGCCAACTACAAAGGACCGAGTTTTGGCTTCGCCTCGCGTAATTTCTACCCGCAATTTCTCGCAGTTCTCGACGTAGAGCGTCAAGCGCAGACACTGTTCGGTGTGTTGCAATTAGACGCTAGCCCGCAGTACGAAGAATTCGAGATGGATTCCTTCGTTGAGGCACAAACTCTAGCAGATGCGCTCGGCGTAACACTCGAACATCTGCGCTTCGACAATCCTGCGTTGCGTCCAGTGGTGTGGGAGGGTGGCAAGCGTATTCCCAAGGGCTTTGTGGTCAAGGTACAAAAAGAGCAGCTGCGCGGGCCTATCGATAACTTGTTAGCCAGAGTTCCTAATAACGAACGCTTCCCTATACAGACACCTGATATAGCCTATGTAATCCAGAAGGGCGATAGCCTGTCGGCCATCGCGAGGCGCTTCAAGACCTCGGTAGCGCAATTGACCTCACTCAATCAGATCAGCAACAGCCACCGTATCTCCATCGGCCAGCGCTTACTCCTCCCCCAAGACACGGAGGCGACTACTGGGCAGACCTCGGCACAGATAGCCGCATCTGCACCCGCGAGCAGTGCACCCACGCGCAGCAATGAAGACAGTTACTCCGTACGCCGTGGCGATACGCTCTCTTCGATAGCTAAACGCTTCGATGTGAGTGAGCTAAGTTTATTGCAGGCGAATAATATCGATCATCCGGACCGCATCTATCCGGGGCAGGAATTGCAATTACCGGGTCAGTCTCCCAGTACGGCGCAACCCGTGGTCTATGTGAGTTCACCAGAGCCCGTGGTGAAGCCTGCACAAGTATCCGAGCCCGAGCCAGTTGAGATAGCGATGATCGAAGAGTTGATGCCGCCTCTGAATGCTGACGAAGCGGCTCTAGAGGGGGGCGATGAGGCAGGAGACGAGGCCTTGGCGCTCAGCTTCGAGGACACGCGCAGCATAGAGCAGCGCAATGAACAGCTACTCAATGATCTAGCCGCAGATCCATCGGACTACGGTGTTGCTGAGAATAATACAATCGAGATCCAGGCGTCAGAGACACTAGGTCATTATGCGGAATGGCTGGGCCTTGTAAGTGCCGATATACGTCGGTTAAACAAGATGCCTAACTCGCAACCTGTCGTTATAGGGCGACGTCTACAGTTGGATTTCTCCAAGGTAAGCTCTGCAGAGTTCGAGCTGAAGCGTCGTCAATATCATCTTGAAGAGCAGCAGGAATTTTTCCGCCAATACCGCATCGAGAATGTCGATGAGTATAAAGTCGCTAAGAACGACAATATTGCCAATTTGGCGCGGCGCAAGTATTCGGTGCCAATGTGGTTGTTACAGCAATACAACCCAGAGCTAAATTTTAGGCAAGTCCAGATAGGCCAAACTGTTGTGTTTCCAGTGCTCGCGCCGGTGCAGGCGCAGAGCAACAGTGGCGCCTGATTCAGTCGCGAATATTCGCAATCTCATCTGATAAAAGACTAACCCCGAGTGCATACTTGAACGAGGGGTTGTAGCGTAATAGCGAACAGAAATTGCGATAGACAAGATAGCCTTTGTCGTCGCCTTCATCCCCGATAATGAGAGCAGCTGCAAGTGGGCGGGTTGGCAGATCGCTGCCATCGGCCTTGCGTACGCCTAACTCTTGCCAGTCATTGAGGTCTCGCCACACACCCATGGTAGTATAACGTCGGCAGGTAGCATCGGGTGAAAGCCCTGTGTTCTGTGGGGCTGGCAGGGATTGTTCGCCGCCCGGTGGCAGGCTTACGACTCTGCCCCATGTCTGGTTGTCTTGCCAGCCAGTAGATTTCAAATAGTTTGCAACGGAACCAATGACATCAGGCCCCATCGTCCAGAGGTCACGCTTGCCGTCACCATCTTGATCGACAGCGAGACGCAAATAACTCCCCGGCATGAATTGCGGAGCACCGAGGGCGCCTGCCCATGAGCTCTTCATTTCCTCAGGGCTGGCGTAGCCCTTGTCCACTATCTCAAATGCAGCAAATAGCTCGCTGCGAAATTGGTCGCCGCGGCGTGAGTCGAAGGCTAGTGTTGCGATTACATTGAACAGCGGCTCGGTGATTGGGAAGGTGCCGTAATTACTCTCCATACCGAGAATCGCTGCCACAAAGCGCGGCTGCACATTGTAGGCTTGGGCGGCGCTATTGATCATGTCGCCGCGCGTGGCGAGTAATTCTTGGCCCATCTCGATACGGCGATCACTCACTCGGTCTAAGTAACTGGCATAGGTCTGTACGAACTCCGCTTGATTGCGGTCGGCCTCGATAACACGGCGTTGCTGCTCGATGGTTGGGATAACGGCGTCCAATGTGGCGGCGCTTATGCCGCGGCCTAGAGCCTCTGTGCGGAACTCAGTTAGCCAGGTCTGAAACGCGGCATCGCTTGTATCTTGGCTCGGCTCTTCTTGGGCGTAAGTAATCGCAGCGGCAAGTGTGCTCAGTGCGAAGATGGTATTGCGGATAACTTTCATGCGAACTCCATGGTCTTAATTTCTGGCTTTGCCACCCAATTTCTTGGCGAGACTTTAGCCTCGATAGGAATGACAGTACAAGCCTTTTTTCCCTATTCAAGGCTAGCTAGCCACACACCGCTATTTTACTAAGACTGATTCGAAAAGCCTTTGGTATTCACCCTGCAGCCTGCTTTGCCGAAATTGATCTAGCAATGGGCTGGGCAGAGTTTGGCCGGCGCGTTTGAGCATTGTCCAATGTTGCAGAGTGTTCGCAGCACTATTGCTGCTTTCCTGCAAATCTGCGGAATCCGCGAAGAGGCACTCGTGCGACAGGTATTCTGGATAGACTAGGCGTCGTGGCGCCAGTGGCGCGCAACCTAATGCGCAGCCCTCCAATATAGAGAGGCCTTGGAAATCGTGAGCGGCAGTGCTAAGTACGACATCGGCGTCGCGCAGACATTGGAGGTAGTCTTCCTGCTGCTCTAGGAAACCGCAGCGCCCTGCGGCTATTCCCGTATTGGCGTAGTAGGTATCAAGAAGTTGCTGTATCTGCGCAAACTCCGCTGGCGCCACTCGAAAGCGTTGACCCAATAAATGCAGGCGGAAGGGCAGCTGGCGAGCGATTAGTTGCTCGACGATCGCCAGCAAAAGCTGCGGCCCCTTGTCATACTCCCAGCGGTGGTTCCAGACAATCTCGAGGATATCGCTGTCGTGCCGTTTAGGTGCATCATCGAACAAGTCATCGCTGAGCGGCACTGGAATGATGCTGGCCTGTTCTATGCAGCGCAATAGTCCCTCAGGCACGTGGTCTGGCAGCTTCTTAAGCAAGGCGGTGGCGCCGTCCAAGAAGCTACTGCGATTATATTCGCTATTGAATACCACTGCGTCGGCGCATAGCGCGGTGTAGAGACTAAGGATCTGCGGCTCCACCATGTTCACTGGCCGTGCCAGTGGGTCAGGGTTACTCGGGTAGGCAAACTGATTCTCATGGAAGTAGACGATGCTGGGGATGCTACAGATTTGGGGAACGAAGCCACGTAGTGCCGATAGGTCGGTCATAGAGGTGCTGAGCAATAGATCGTAGTTGTCAGTCAGCACATCGCGATGGTTAAATGCCCAGCTCAAGCTGTTACCGCGAACGCGCCAAGGGAAGTGGCGCGCTGGCAAGAGCAGTTCGACCCACTCGATATTCGGAAACATTGTTTTGAGATTTTTGCGCCAGACGCCATGGCTTTGCGCGTCATACGCCGATAGTAACAATGCTTTCATAATGGATGATTCATGCAGGAAAAAATGCAATCTAGCGATCTCGCCATGCTCGGTCAATCAGTAGAGCAGTTACTGCAAGACTTACCGGAGCGAATCAGCGGTCCTTTGCGTCGTGCGCAGGAGGAACGCCCAAGCGCCCCGGCGCTTAGCGATCATTTAGGCACGCAGTGTAGCTTCGCCGAATTGGCACAGCGAGTGGATGCCTGCAAAGACCTCTTGAGAGAGCAGGGTGTAGGGGCTGGCGATCGTGTCTTATTAATCAATGAGAACTGTGTAGCGGTCCTAGTGTGGATTTTAGCGCTTAGCGAGATCGATGCCGTGAGCGTGGTAATCAATGCGCGCCTAGCGCAGCCCGAGATCAAAAGGATCCTAGAGCACTGCGAACCGCGCTTGACAGTATGTTTCCTAGACTCTAGCGCCGCACAGGCGCACTGGGCTAGATTGCGTGAGCAGGGAGAGCATTCTGAAGTCACGCAATTTACGGCCCCGCTAGGCTTGCTGCAGGGCGGCCCAAGCGCACCACTCGACGAGGCGGATCTTCCTGTGTCCGAACGAGTGTGCGTGATGATCTATACCACCGGCACTACAGGAGACCCCAAGGGCGTAATGCTGAGTCATCGTAATATGCTCTTCGTCGCGGCAGTGACCAGTGTATTGCGCGGTATGACAAAGGAGGATCGGATTTACTGTGTGCTGCCGATCTCCCATATTTTCGGACTCTCCGCTGTGTTCCTCGCAACGCTCTATCTGGGGGCAGAGCTAGTGCTCGCCGACCGCTTCGACGCCGAGAGTAGCCTGCGCACATTACGCGAGAGACGCGTCACCGGCATGATGGGTGTGCCCACTATGTTCGCAAGAATTATCGAGTATGCCCGTGCCAATGATCTTGGCAGTGACGACATGCCACACCTGCGTTTCCTCTATTCCGGCGGCTCACCCTTAGACCCCACTATTAAGCGTGACACGGAACAATTACTAGGAGTTACGTTGCTCAATGCCTATGGCATGACCGAAAGCGGACCCACTATCTGCCAAGTGCGCTGGAATGAGAAATTGGACAATTGCAGCGTTGGTAGGCCGCTGCCGGGAATGACGCTTAGGGTGCTAGATGGCAATGGCAAGCAAGTCCCATTGGGTGAGGTCGGTGAGCTCCATGTGCGCGGCCCGAATGTAATGCGCGGCTATTATAAGAATCCAGAGGCTACCGCGGCTGTAATCGACGACGAGGGCTTTCTGAACACCGGCGATTTGGTGCGCTTAGATGAGGCTGGCAATGTCCACATAGCCGGGCGGAGCAAGGAGTTGATCATTCACTCCGGCTTCAATGTCTATCCGCCAGAAGTGGAGGCTGCAATCGCTAAGCATCCCGATGTAGTGCTCTGTGCTGTCGTTGGGGAAGCCATAGACGGCAACGAACACGTGATCGCTTATGTGCAGCGCAAGGCGAACAGTGCGCTGACGGAGAGTGTGTTGCACGCGTTCCTCAAGCCGAGCCTATCGCCCTATAAGCGGCCGGCAACTATCATTTTCTTGCCGCAATTACCGACCGCACCGTCGGGTAAGGTGCTCAAACATCAGTTACGAGGAGTTCGTAACGCATAAACCGTTTTTCACAAGGGGGGAAAAATCATGAAGCTACACGGCTTTCCGATAAGTAATTACTACAATATGGTGAAGATGGTGCTGCTAGAGAAGGGCATGGACTTCGAGGAAGTTGTGACCAAGCCTTCTCAAGAGCCCGACTATCTGACGATAAGCCCAATGGGCAAAGTGCCGTGCCTAGAGACCGAGAAGGGCTTTCTTACCGAGACCAGCGTGATTATCGATTACCTTGAGGAGCTAGGCATTGGCCCCTCGTTTTATCCCTCCGATGCCTTCGAGCGCGCTAAGGTACGCGAGTTCATGCGTTATCTGGAGCTCTACGTCGAATTGCCGGCGCGTCGACTTTACGGCGATGCCTTCTTTAACCGCCCAGCCAACGACGAGCTAAAACAGGAGGTCCGCAAGAGTTTGGAGCGTGGCTTCAAGGCAATCGACGCGATTCTTCAAGAGGGACCTTATGTGTGTGGGGCGCAGCTCACCTATGCGGACATCTACTATTATTTCACCATGAGCGTCGTCGCCCGGCTTACCAAGATATCGCTAGCATGGGATAGCTACAACGAGCTGCCTGGGCTGCGCACCCGCATGGAATTGTTGGCGCAGCGCGACTCGATTGTACGCATCCACGCCGATCAGCGCGCCGCGAGCTGATGGACGTTTCTGAGCAGGAGGCATCGCGATGATGCCAACCCCAGCCAGCACTGTCGTGGTGGTACGTCAGGGACAGGAAGATATCGAAGTCTTACTGCTGCTGCGTAGTGCCGCGCTCAAGTTCAATGGAGATTGCTGGGTGTTTCCAGGTGGACGAATCGATCCGGAGGATTATCCGGATGCGCAGCGCCAACAAGAGTATCGGGCCGCGCAGCGGGCCGCCGTTCGAGAGACTCAGGAGGAGGCGGGCCTCGATATTAGTGGTGAAGCGCTCCTCCATTTTGCTCATTGGACCACTCCGGAAGGCATGTCTCGGCGCTTCTCCACCTGGTTCTTTCTGTGTGTGGTCTCCGCCCCGACGCCCGTTCGGGTTGATGCTCAGGAGATGCTTGCGCACCGCTGGCTGAGCCCCCGCGCGGCATTGGCGCTGCATCGCAGCGGCGAATACAAACTGCCAGAGCCGACTCTGCAGACGCTACGAGGTTTCACGGCGTTTCGAGATTTGTCGGGCCTCGTTGAGGGTGTGGCAACCCTTCCTATCCATGTGTTCCCCACAGACTCACCTTTCTATCGATTTGAAACGATTGAGAGCTGAGGAAAGACTTGTTGCGGCACTGCGGTCTAAGCTTGTGCGATGAGTCATTCTGCATTAGTGCCTATCACTCAACAGCACTCCACATATGTCTTGGAATTGGCTCCTTGCGGCGCTTTTGACAGGCAGATTGACTTGCTTTTGTTGCATTGTTAATGGGATAGTTGGGCCGTCCGAGGGTCATCTAAACCCAGTATCGAGGCGTATCAAAGAAGGCAGTGGGGCATACATCAGCTAGTGACGCTCATCTAAATTGCACAGTTAAGAAGATTCTTTATGGCTTCTCCAACTCTCGAAAATTTGCGCCAGACACTCAACACAATTCGACGTCGCCGAAATCGGCTGTTCGTGTTGCATCACGTAAGTATTGCCACCCTTTGTACGATTATCCTTGCCCTACTGCTCAGCGCGGTTGAGCTGTGGTGGAGCCCTACTCGAACGGGCGACATCTTCCTCTTTGGACTTATGCTTGCAGGCGTCATTGCAGCAGTTGCGTATGTTAGTAAGCGCATCGCGCGTATGCAGTCCGATGACCAAACTCTGGCCCACTTCGTCGAAGGTAAGATACCCGACCTCGAGCAACGCCTACTGACCTCCCTAGAATTCGGCAACGATGAAAGCACTGCGGCAGAGCGCGGTGTGTCCGCCCAGTTTGTGCGGCAATTGTGGGCGGATGCAGAAACTCATGTGCAAGAGCAGAAGGTACGTGTCGACGAAGTCACGGCTTCCGGCCGATCTTGGGTCTCCCTCAGCGCCGCGGTGGCCGTGATGGGAGTCGCCGTTGTGGCTTTGCTGGTTTCCGACCTCCTTTACTCCGCCGCCGGGCGTCTCTTTTGGCCTTTCGGACTCGAGCCTGAGGCCCCAGTAGCGGTCATCGAAGCGCCCCGCGAAATCCTAATTAGCGTAGAGCCTGGCGACATAGCGATGCAGCGCGGCAACTCGGCGACCATTGTGGCGCGTGTTAGCAATGCCACGCCTAGCGAGATTGCACTGCGCGTACAGACGGACAATGTGAATTGGCGCGAATTGTCGATGCAGCAAGATGGCAGTGGCAGCGACAGTGCAAGCTATAGTTATTTCTTCCCCTCCGTGCAGGAAGACTTAGTCTACTACGTTAACTTCGAGCAAAACGGCGAGCAACGCTCGGAGCAATTTCGCATCAGTCTCTACGATTTACCTAAGGTTGAGAAAATCGATCTCGATTACAAACACCCCGCCTATACGGGCATCGAGGATTTCAGTGAAGAAGATAGCGGCGATATGCTCGTCCCTGAGGGCACCGAGGTAGAACTGCTAGTTACGTTCAACAAGAATGTGGCAACTGCAACTATCGAGTTTCAGGACGATGATATCTATCAGTCCCTACCACTTGAAGTAAATGGCAGCACTGGTCGTGCCACGATCACCGTAGCCGGCGATGGTGTGTACCGAGTTAATGCCGTGGATTTCGATGACTTAGAAAGCCAAGATCCTCTCGATTACTATATCCGCTCCATCGCGGATCAGCCTCCGGAGTTGACTCTCAAGAGTCCCGGTCGTGATCAAGATGTAATGCCTTTAGAGGAGGTCGTTCTGGCAGTTGAGGCCAACGACGACTATGGTCTGAGCCAATTCGCTCTGCATTATAACGTCGTCGGGGCTGATGAGGTGGCGGTAGACTTTCTTCCTCCTCAGCAGACGCGAAACATCGATGGCAACGAGATGATCTATCTCGAAGATCTCAATGTCGCACCTGGGGATTTCGTAAGCTATTACTTAACTCTCGCAGATAATAATGGGCTCAAAGGTCCCGCCGAGGTCGTCTCGGATATCTATTTCCTTCAAGTGATTCCTACCGATCAGGAGTTCCGACGCGCAGGCGGCGGTGGTGGTGGTCAGGGTGGCGCACAGGGCGGCGAGAGCAGCGCGCTGGTCACTCTTCAGAAAGACATCATTGCGGCGACTTGGAAGCTACGCAATAAAGTGACTGAGTCTGATCCTGCGCAACTAAGCAACGACGTGCGCATCATCGCCGAATCCCAAGCGGAGGCCACTACTCGTGCGCAACAGTCCATCGACCGCCTCTCCGAACGCCTCAATTTCTCGGATGATAGCTATGACAATGCGGTAATGAACCTGCAGCAAGCGATCGAGCAGATGAATAACGCGATCGCCGAATTACAGATGGAACAAATCACCAGTGCTCTTAAGCCCGAGCAGGTCGCCCTGCAATTCATTCTGAAGGCCGAAGCCGATATTAATCGTACCGATGTCAGCAGCCAGCAAGCCGGCGGCGGTGGTGGCGGAGGAGGCGCTCAGCAAGAGCGTGAGGACCTGCGCGAGTTGTTCGAAATGGAGATGGGGCAGTTAGAGAACCGATACGAGACGCCTAAGAGTCGCTCTGGCGGTGGTGGCGAGCAGGCTTCTGCCGAAGCTAATAAACTCGAGGAACTGGCCCGTCGCCAAGAAGGATTGACGCGCGCGCAACGCGACTTAGCGCGCCGTATGGAACAAATGAATGAGGAGCAGCGACGTCGCGAACTCGAACGCTTGCAACGTGAGCAAGAGCAATTGAGCCAAGAGGTCGCCCAACTTTCGCAACAGCTCTCGAGGCAACAGGGTCAACAGGGCCAGCAAGGTCAACAAGGTCAGCAGGGTCAACAAGGCCAGCAGGGTCAACAAGGCCAGCAAGGCGGGCAGAGCGGTCAGTCCTCTCAGAGTGGGCAGTCGCAAGTTGCCGGTGGCGGTGCTGGTCAGCCAGCAGGAGAGCAGAGCCAATTAGAGCGCGCGGCACAGCAAATGGCCGAGGCGGCACAAGCGGAGTCTCCCGCTCAGGCAGCGGCGCGCAGCCAACGCGCGTTAGAAAGCCTGCGTGAGCAACAAAGACAAATGAACGCAGAGCAGAACAGCTCTGTTAATCAATTGGCCGAGAATGTCGTACAGCGAGGCCAGCAACTTATTCAGGAACAACGTGAGTTGCAGCAGAGCCTACAGGCCGCAAATCGCGAGCAGGGCTTAGGCCAGACACGTCAGACTGCGCGCGAAAGCGAGGAGCTGCAGGAGCTACTCTCGCAACAACAGCAGCAGCGCAGAGAGTTGGAAGAGATTGAAAAGATGCTCAGGGCAATCATTGCGCGCGGCGAGAGCGAAGATCAGCAGTTGCTGAGCCAAGCGCAACAAGCTAGCCGTGCTATTCGCCCGATTCGTGAGCAGATGAACACTAGCGGACGTGTGCTGAGCAATGGCATGGTGAACTTGGCTGTCGATATCGAGAACGAAATTGGCGATTCGCTCGAAGAGTTAAGCGGTAGTTTGCAGGCGATGAATAGCGCCAACAACCCCACAGTTGATGACCCCGTGCAACAGGCTGCTCGAAACGCTGCCGAGCTAATGGAACAGATGCAGGATCTACAGCGTCAGGCTCAAGAGCTTAGTCAGGGCCAGCAGAGCGATTCCTCGATTGCACAGATGAGACAGCAGCTGGCACGCTCGCAAGAGTTGTCCGAGCAACTCGCACAGCAGCTACAGCAACAACAGATGGAAGAGCGCATGGCGAACCAGCGCGGCGGCAATCGACAGACACAGCAATTGGCACAAGGCGGTCAGAATCAACAAGGCCAGTCAGGTCAACAAGGCCAACAAGGTCAGCAGGGTCAGCAGGGTCAGCAAGGTCAAGGTGGCCAGCAGAGCGGTCAAGGCCAGGGTCAGGGCCAGCAGGGCGGTAATCAGCAGGCCTCTGGTCAAGGTGGCGGTGGACAGGGACAGACGCGAACCGGTGGTGGAGATGGGCGACCTGGCACTGGTGCTGCTAATGCACTTGGCAACGCGCGGTCGATCCGCAGTGAGATTACTCGTCAAAGCATCGAAGATTTCCTGAGTCAGCCTGAGTTGTTTACGGCGCTGCTGCAACCGATTATCGAGTTGGAGGCAGAGCTGCGCGCGCAGGCCGAACTCGATCGAATTAATGAAAAACTCTACGCCTCCACAGACGAAGACGTACCCGATCAATATAAACGCCTTGTCGAGGAGTACTATCGTGTGCTGTCCGAGAACAACGGGGCAGGAAACGCGGCCCCGTAGCGATGAACTACCTTCTCGATCAACATGCCATTGACGCGATCCAAGAGGGTCGCTTCTCCTTTGTTTATGGAATCAGTCCGTGGCTAGCCGCACTCATCGCCGTTGTGCTAATTGCCCTAGTTTGGTTGCTCTATCGCAAGACTACACGCAGTCTAAGTGCTGGCTGGAAAGGCACCCTCATCACATTACGCAGCATGGTCCTGTTGCTTCTGCTGTTCTGCCTTTTACGACCAGTGGTGACAACTGAACAAGTCGTGCCCCAGGAAAGTTATCTCGCCGTATTGATCGATGACTCCCAGAGCATGTCCATCGAGGATCTTCCGGGTGGACGCTCGCGAGCGGCAGCAGTTGAGCAATTACTCTATGAGGGTGGCGGCATACTTGAGCCCCTATCTGACTCGTTCCAAGTGCGTACATTCCGCTTCGATAAGGACACTCAGCGAGTAACGGATTCCTCAGGCCTGAGCTCTGCAGGTACCGCCTCTTCAATCGATCAAGCCTTAGAGTACATCGACCAACAGTTGAGTGGTTTAGCGCTAGGCGGCATATTGCTTTTGAGCGATGGCGCAGACAACGAAGGTATTGATCCTGTGCCGCGTGCAGAGAGTTTCGGTGCGCGGCAGATCCCCGTGTTTACCGTTGGCGTAGGGCAAGAGAATATCCCACGTGATGTAGGCATAGTGGACGTTGCTGCGGCTAAGACAGTGCTGGAAGGCTCTGTGTTTAATGTCGATGTGGCACTGAGTAATCAGGGTTACTCCGGGCAAGAAGTAGGCCTGACGGTATACGATGGTGACACCTTGGTTAGCACCGAGAGAGTCTTGCTAGGGCCAGATAGTTCTACTAGACGATTCTCTATCGAGCTCACTCCAGAGCGCGAGGAGGCCATACTCTACCGCCTAGAGGTAGAGGAGCAGGACGGCGAGATCGTCTTGCAGAATAATCACTACAGTTTTCTAGTAGACAATAGTGCCAAGCCCGCCTTGGACATTCTCTATGTCGATGGACACCCGCGTAACGAGTACAAGTTTATTCGCCGCGCTGTTGAAGCCGATAGCTCTATACGCCTAGCTACATATCTGCAGACAGGCCCAGGAAAGTTTTACCGACAGGGCATTAAGACTCCGCTAGAACTGAGCCGCGGCTTCCCCGAGAGAATGGATGAGCTTTATCAATACGAGGCGATCATCCTAGGTGACGTAGATAAAGACTTCTTCACCGATGGTCAGTTAACAATGCTGCAGGACTTTGTGGCGGAGCGCGGTGGTGGTCTCTTGGTCGCTGGCATGCTTGACGACCTCTTCGTGGACACGCCACTTGCCGATATTTTGCCCGTCAGTCTAGTTAGCAGCAATCTACTGCCTCAGCCCCTGCGCGGAGGGATTGCCCGTGGCAATCACCCGACCGGGCAATTGTTCACGCCACAATTGACGACAGCTGGCGAGTATTCCGAGTTACTGCGTCTGCATAGCGACGACAGCGAGAACCTGCGTTTGTGGCGTGAAATGCCTCAGCTTCAGGGCGTCTATGTCACTGGCCGCGCTAAACCAGGCGCAACGGTGCTCATGGAGCACCCATTGCTGCAATTCCAGAATCAACGCCTGCCCCTTATTGCGACCCAGCGTTACGGCAGCGGTCGCAGCATGTCGATCACCAGCGCTAGCACATGGCGCTGGCAGATGATGATGCCCGCCGAGGACCAATCCCATGAGCGCATCTGGCGCCAATTATTGCGTTGGTTGGCGGTGTCCGCGCTGGAGCGAGTGACAGTGGATTTCGACCGCGAGTTCTATCATGTTGGAGACCGAGTCAATGTTACGGCTACGGTGCGCGACATCAATTATCTCCCCGATAACAATGCCTCTGTATGGATGCACCTAAGCGACCCAGAGGGTGGTGTTATCGATAATGCGATGGAGTGGGACATCGATCGCGACGGCGTTTATCGCAGCAGTTTCGAAGTGCAAACCGAGGGCGTGTTTAATTTGATGGTCGATGTTGCAAGTGCAGCGGGGGAGGCCGACCGCAGTGATACCGAACGCAGTGCGGCCTTCGTTGTAACCCCCTCCTTGCGCGAGTTTTCATCGGCGGGTCGTGACACGGCATTGCTAGAGAGAGTTGCTGCCGCGAGTGGTGGGCGCTATTTCGACCTTGAGCAAACCTCTGCGCTAGCCACTGATATTACCTACACGCCGAATGCCTATTCGAAAGAGGTTCAAGAAGATCTCTGGGATACGCCAGCCTTACTCCTACTACTAATATTATTGCTGTGTGCCGACTGGATGCTGCGCCGCTTCAAGGGGTTGTCGTGAACATGTTTAAGCAGTGCAGTAAGCTCTTTAAAGCCGACGGCGTCACGCGCTGGGGTACGCTCCTATGTCTATCGATGCTGGGAAGTATGGCGATTGCACAGAGTTCAACAGGCAATAACGAAGACGCCTATTTTCTCAATGATAGCGATGCCAAGAAGTATGTGCTGATTATCACCGGCGCCGCCGCCTCGGACGAGATCCGCGAGCGTTTCTGGCAATGGTCCTTGTCCCTTCATGACACCCTAGCGCGAGACTATGGCTATACCCGAGATAGCATCACTTTGCTTTTCGACGATGGGCCTGATGCGCAGAATCCGAATTTCCGTGTCGATGGCAGTTCGCGCCGTGAAGATATAGAGAGCCACTTGGCACGTCTTTCTGGCGAGTTGGAGGGTGGCGACCAACTTAGCATCATCATGATTGGACATGGTTCTAGTTCCGAAGATTCCGCGAAATTCAATATAGTCGGTCCGGACATTACTGGCGAAGAGTTCGCCGTCTTGCTGGAGCCTTTGAATCAACAGGACCTAGTGATAGTCAACGCGACAAGCTCGGGTTACGAGTTCGCTGCAGATCTATCCTCTCGTGGTCGAGTAGTGCTCTCCGCCACTCGCTCTAGGGCTGAGCGTTACGACCCGATGTTCATGCGCTTCTTCATCGAGGCTCTCGACAGCCGCAGCGGCGACCGCGACAAGAATCAGCGTGTGTCGATCCTTGAGGCTTACCTATACGCGAGTCAGTCCGTTCTAGGCTGGTATTCCGACCAAGGTCGACTGCCGACGGAACGCGCCGTGATCGACGACAATGGTGATGGCATTTTTAGCCTTGAACCGGGCACTGGCATGGGAGACGGGGCATTGGCAGAGATTGCCTATTTTGATTTGAGCAATGCCGGGGACGTGAAAAGCTCGGCACAAGGACAGCAGTTACACGCACAGATGCAGGACTTGGAGCGTTCCATATTCCTGTTGCGTGGGCAGAAGGCGAACTATCTTGAGGATGATTATTGGAACCGGATGGAAGCATTGTTAATCGAACTGGCGAGAACTACAGGACAGTACAATGAACTACCCTAAGCAAACAGCAAAGCTCATGCACAAGAATAAGCGCCGTCAGGGCCTCGCCTTGGCCGTATGTCTTGCCCTTGGCGTATTAAGTAGCCCTCTCTATGCTCAGGATGCATTGCTGGGAACTGAGCCTCCGCTAGAGCGTGGCCAGCAGCTGCTCAATGCTGGTTCCTATATCGCCGCGATCGATAGCTTCCAGCGCGTTAATGGTTTCGACGAGGAGGCAGCCCTGCTAGGGCTAGGCCGTGCCTATGCGTTAACCGGGCAATACGAAGAGGGCATCGCCTTGCTTGAAGACGAGATTGGGGCCTATGCCATCTCGCCGGTATTGAGCACGCAGTTAGCGGAGTTGCTGCGCACGACTGGGCAGTCTGCTCGCGCCCTAGATATTCTAGAAGAAGTCGTCTCCGAAAATACTAACCCCCCCGTTCGCGCACTCGTGCAGTACGGTAGCCTGTTGCAATTCGTGGGGCGTCGCGATGAGGCAATAGCGCCATTGAATGCCGCTATTGCTCGCTACGATAATGGCATGGTGTTTGACTCCGAAGAGATCGCGATGGTGGCCTTGGCCAGTTGGCTACTGGATCGTTTCCACGATGCCAATAGTCTGTTCAGTGAAGCAACAAGGGTTGATCCGAATAATCTCGAGGCGCAGGTACTTTGGGGCGACCTCTTCATGGAGAAATTCAATACTCCTGACGCAGAGAAGTCTTATGACGCGGCGCTGGCAATTAACCGTCGCTATGGGCCAGCCTTGATAGGCCAGGCCAAGATTAGTGGTGGCGAACGCTCGCTAAGCTTTGCCCTGAGCGTGAACGAGCGTGATGTCAAAGCCTTGGAGACCATGGCTACGCTGTTGGTGCTCAATAATCGTCAGGAAGATGCCGAAGAGTTCATCGAGGCAGCTTTGGAGATCAACCCAGAGTCGATCAAGTCACTCAGCTTGAAGGCGACTCAGGCTGCCATGAAGGAAGAGTTTGCCCTGTTTGCGCAGTTAGAGGCGCAAGTGAAATCCTTCAGCCCGAATAATCCGCACTTCTACGGCGATATCGCTGATGCCTTCGGCAATAATTATCGCTTCACCGAGGCGGTGGGCTATGCCCGTCAAGCCATCGCCGCTGATCCCAATTACTGGCAAGGGCATACCTTGTTGGGCACCAATCTTATCCGCTTAGGTGAAGAAGAGGCGGGGCGTGAGTCTCTCGAACTTGCGTTCGACAACGACCCCTTCAATGTAATGACTTCCAATATGCTCAAGGTTTTCGACACCCTAGAAGAGTACGCAACGCTGCGTACTGAGCATTTCGAAGTGCGTATGAGTCAGAGTGATGCAGTCGTTCTATGGCCCTACATGGCGCCGCTCATCGAAGAGAATTGGGCCACCTTGACTGAGAAGTATGGTTTCGAGCCCGAAGCGCCCGTCTTGATCGAGATATTCGATCGCACAGAGGATTTTGCGGTGCGCTCTGTTGGCCTGCCCGATATCGGCCCACTAGTAGGCATCTGTTTTGGCAAGGTCGTTACCCTGATCTCTCCAGCGACACTGGATGCCAATTGGCAGGAGATTCTGTGGCACGAGTTAGTCCACGTATTTACATTGCAGATGACCAATAACCGCATGCCACGGTGGCTTTCGGAGGGCATTTCCACTTGGGAGGAACGTGAGGCGCGGCCGGAATGGGGGCGTCGTCAGGGTATCGAATTAGTACGCGCCGTCGAGGATGAGAAGCTGCTGCCTGTGGCGAGCCTCAACGAAGGTTTCACTGGGGCTAATAACAACGAAGACCTAGGTTTCGCATACTTCCAGTCCTATCTGGTTGTCGATTTTATCGCCAAAGAGTATGGCTTCGAGAAGATGGTCGAATTGATCAATCAATACGCGCTCATCAAAGAAGAGTCTGAAATGTTCAGCGCTGTATTCGGTAAGCCCGTCGAGGAGTTCGACGCGGATTTCCGCAGCTGGATCGACCGTCGTGTGGGCGAGATCGACGTCTACGTCCACACCGAAGACGCGGCGGATGAAGGGGCTGCCCATGGTCACGGTCAGCGCGAGAACTCCAGTGCGGTCCTAGCGGAGCTCTATAATAATGCTTCCTTGAAACAACATATGCGCCAGCGCGTTCAGGATCAGCCCCGTGACTTCCAGGCGCATTTGCAGTTGGGCATCGTACTCTTCAAAGAAGAATTATTCGAAGAGGCGAAAGTGCATTTAGAGATAGCCGATGAGATCCTGCCGGACTACTCGGGCTATCCAAGCCCGCCCCTAGTGCTATCCCAAATCTACGAGCGGCAGGGCGATGACGCGGCGCGAATCGAACAGTTAAAGCGCATGATGGTGAATCAACAGCATGACTATGACTCTGCGGTATTGCTTGCTAAGCGAGCTTTGGACGCGGGTGATACGGAAGAGGCGGACTACTACGTACAGCGCGCTCTTTCCGTTAGTCCCTATAGGCTCGATGTGCACCAGGTGAGCGCGCAGATCGCCACACTTACGGACAATGCCTCGATGGCAGTGCGCGAATTCGAAGTCTTAGTCACACTCGATCGCAACGATCCTGTCGAGGCGCGTACCAATCTCGCCGAGGCTTATATGAATAATGGGCAGGCTCAAGAGGCCAAACGCAACATCCTGACTGCCCTAGAGATTGCACCAAGTTATCAGAGGGCGCAGCAAGTGCTGCTAAAAGCTGTAGACAGCGTTAATGAGCAGTAGGGTTTTAAGACACTAGAGATCTTCCCCGGTCGGAGGCGTTACGTTGATGAGCGAGCAGGTGGGTACAAGGACTAACACTAAGGCGCTGTCGCTAGTCGCGATAGTCGGGCTTTGTGCATTGCTGTCCGTCCCAGTGCAAGCGCAGAACTCGGCTGTACCATTGGATTTCGACGCTGAATCCTTCATGCGCGATTTATCAGGGGCAGAGTCAGGTCTGAATACAGAGTTTACTTGGGTGCGTGGCCGCTATACCAATTACGGGGGTGGTCGCAGCAGGCGAGGTGGCGGTGGCGGAGGTTTTGGCGGTAGAGGCGGCTGGTGGGATACCGATTACCCAGACGCCGAGTCGAATTTCCTACGTGGGGTGCAGCGTTATACCAATATAGATGCAAATAGTAAGAGTTATGATTTTCTAGATCTGACTGACCCACGACTATACGAACACTCATTTCTCTACATGAATATGAAGCGAGTGCCCATTGGCTCGATTTACACCGGACCGGATTTTCAGCCCGCGGAGATCGCGGCGCTTAGAGAGTTTATGTTTAGAGGGGGCTTCGTTCTGCTCGATGATTTTTGGGGAGAAGCGCACCTACAAGATTTTCAGACAGAGATGGCGAAATTATTTCCGGAGCGCGAGCTCGTCAAGCTCGATGTACGGCACGAATTGTTCCACACGTTTTTCGACATCAACGAGTTTGTACAGGTGCCCGGTCGTGCGGTAACGTGGGATTATAATGGCGGGTTTAGTTTGGATGATCCTAACTATCCTCCTTCGGTATATGCGATTCTCGATGACGATGGACGGGTGATGTTGGTGGCCAATCATAATGCGGATCTTGGCGATGGGTGGGAGCATACCTTCTACGAACCCTATCCAACCCGTTATAGTAACGATGCCTATAAGATTGCCATCAACTACCTGATATACGCATTCACGCATTAAGCTAATTCATTACAACAGGCGAAACAGGAAGCACTCATGTCAGAACTAGAAAACATTGCTGAGGAAGTTGTCGATGGACTAGAGAGCCAAGACGATTTGGCACTGGTCAAGAAGATGCAGGATGGCCGCGATCAGATTATTGCGGAGATCAAGAAAGTCATTGTGGGCCAAGAAGCAGTGATTGATGAGTTGCTGATCGCCTTGTTTGCCGGCGGACACTGTCTTATCACCGGGGTGCCAGGCCTAGCTAAGACCCTGCTGATTAAAACGGTAGCGGATATTCTGCAAGTGGACTTCAGCCGTATTCAGTTTACTCCCGATCTTATGCCTGCCGACGTAGTGGGGTCCGAGATCGTGGAAGAGGTCGATGGTGCGCGACGATTGAAGTTCGTGAAAGGGCCTATATTCACCAATATCCTCCTCGCGGACGAGATCAACCGTACGCCGCCGAAGACACAGTCCTCTCTGCTAGAGGCGATGGAAGAGCGTCAGGTAACGGCCGCGGGTATTACGCACAAGATGTCGCGTCCATTCTTCGTATTGGCTACGCAGAACCCGATCGAATTGGAGGGCACCTATCCGTTGCCTGAGGCGCAGCTTGACCGTTTCATGTTCAAGATCGAGCTTGGCTATCTTTCCGAGGATGACGAAGTGATGGTCGTGGGCAATACCACTCAGATCGTCGACAACACTGTTTCTCACCCACTGAGCGGCGAGGATATTCTCGAGTTCCAGCGTATTGCTAGGCAGGTGCCCGCCGCACAGTCGGTGATCCGCTATGCTGTGCAGATAGTGCATGCCTCTCGTCCCACTAATCCCAACGCTCCAGATTTCGTGAAGGATTGGGTAAGTTGGGGGGCGGGCATCCGTGCCTCGCAAAATTTGGTCTTGGCGGGCAAAGTGCGTGCATTGCTGCGTGGACGCTACAATGTTTCTTACGGCGATATTCGCGCCTTGGCGCCCGCCGTGCTGCGACACAGGGTGCTACTAAACTTCCATGCTGAGGCGGAGCGAGTGACTACGGATGATGTAGTAAAGCGTTTGCTAGAGACTGTCCCAGAACCAAGTTCCAATCTCTAATCGCGACGCGAGAAGCACCTGATATGGCTGCAAATACCACATTCATCGATCCCTCCATACTCGCGAGTTTGGATAATCTTGAGCTGCGCGCTCGTGTCGTAGTCGAGGGCTTTATCTCGGGTCTACACAAGAGCCCGCACCGAGGTTTTAGCGTCGAATTCACCGACTATCGTCACTATTATCAAGGCGACGATATGCGTCACGTGGACTGGAAACTCTACGCCCGTAGCGACAAGTTTTATATCAAGCAATATGAAGATGAGACGAATGTGCGCAGCTACGTGCTGCTCGATTCGAGCGCCTCAATGGCCTATTCCTCTGGTGGCATGAGCAAGCTCGACTATGGCCGCACACTGGCCTCTGCGCTTGCGTATTTCATTACTCGTCAGCGTGACGCCGTAGGCCTGATCACATTCGATGATAAGGTCAACGAGTATATTCCCGCACTGTGCCGCCAGCCCCATCTAATTCGTATTCTGCGCGTGCTCGCGAATCTCAAAGCTGGCACTAAGACGGACATCGTCAAGCCGTTATCGGATCTGGCGTCAAACTTGAATCGCAAGAGCATGGTGATTTTGATTAGCGATATGCTCGAAGACGAGGAGCGCATCATAAAGACTCTGCAGCGCCTGCGCGCGATGGGCAATGACGTAATCGTATTCCATGTCCTGGACGAGGCAGAATTGCTATTTAATTTTCAAGAAGCGACAGAGTTTGTCGATGCGGAGAATAGTGAAACCTTCATTACTTCGCCGGCATCTATTCGCGCCGCCTATTTAGAAAACTTTAATAATTATCTGAATTATTGCAAGAAGAAGTGCCAGAGTAGCGGGGTAGATTACTGCCTGCTCAATACCTCCCAACCATTGGATACGGCACTGTATTCCTATATTTCGCGCAGGGCCAAGAGCTTCTAGATGACTTTTCTCACGCCACTATTCTTGTTTGGACTTCTCGCAGCAGCGATCCCTATTGCGATTCACCTTATTCGCAAAGAGAAGCCACCGAAGATGGTCTTCAGTACCCTACGATTCCTGAAGAACACGACAAAGAAACTGGTTCTGTTTCAGAAAATCCAACAGTGGTTGCTTCTGCTTCTGCGCGCCGCACTTATCGCATTATTGGCTTTCGCCTTCGCACGCCCATTATTCGATAGCAATATCGCAAGCCTCGTGGACGCCGAGCCCGAGTCCATCGCAATTCTGATGGATGTCTCTATGAGCATGCGCTACGGCGATCGTTTCGCTCGCGCTCAAGATGCCGCACGTGACGTGATAGATGGCCTCGCACAGGGTGACGAAGTGGCGATTATCGTTTTTGACAATGCCACGGTAAGCGTGCGCGAGTTGAGTACGGATCTGGATGGGGCACGCGCTTTTGTCGAAGGTTTGAGTGAGCCCAGTTTCGAAGTGACACGCTATATGCCAGCACTGCGCCTAGCCAACGACATGCTCGAGTCAGCACGTCATCAGAAGAGAAGCATTCATTTACTGTCGGATTATCAGGCCAGTGGCATGGGGACCGACGATTCAGGCTGGATGCTCTCCCCCGGTGTGGTACTGAATACGATCGATGTAGGCGCGGGCGCCACGCGCAACTTGCTGTTAACGGATGTGCGTTCCCCAGACCAATTGATTGAGAATCGCAATGAGTACGAGATTCTCGCTCGCGTGCGCAGCACTGGAAGTGTGCATCTGGATCAAGCCGATGTGCGCCTGATCCTCGACGGGCAAGAGACTACTCGCGTAGCGGTGGACCTCAGTGAGGCATCTGAGGCTGTTGTCCGTCTGCCAGCGTTGTTCGACAGCGCTGGTACTCATCGTGGCGAAATTCGCGTCGGCGCGGATGACTTCTCAATCGACAACAGCTACTTCTTTACAGTGGATGTGATGGCGAAGATACAGGTGCTAGTAGTCAATGGAGAGCCATCAGCGAACTGGTATGAAGATGAGGCGCATTGGCTTTCATTAGCCATTGGTGGCAACGCTGCAGAATCGCCCTTCGTGCTCAATTCGGCGCGATCTGAGGAAGTAGATGCGGCACTACTCGCCCAGCAAGATGTTGTGGTCTTGCTCAATGCAGGCAGCGATCTGAGCGGCTCTCAAGCGCGCGCACTCGACGACTATGTAACGGAAGGGGGTAGCTTGCTAATAGCTCCTGGAGATCGTGTGAACCCAACACAGTTCAACCAGTTACTGGGAGGCATAAGCCCAGCAGTTCTCAATGAGAGCATTCGTTTCGCTGGTAGCGACTACCTCTTGATCGCCGATATGGATAGGCGACATCCCGTTCTACTGCCTCTAGGGGTAGATTGGGGGGTGCGTTTCGAAGGCTATTGGGCGGTGGATGCGGTGGACGATGCGGATGTACTCATGCAATTCGACAACGGCAGTCCTGCCTTTATAGAGCGCCAGGTAGGCCGTGGCAATGTGCTGCTGTTTGCTTCCTCCTTAGACACGGAGTGGAATAATCTGCCTCTCCAGGGGCTGTACCTGCCCTTCGTGCACGAGTCTCTACGCTATCTCGCACAGGCCACCACGAAGGAGCGAGCCTACCGCATTGGCAGTCTTATCGACTTGTCCGAAGTAGGCCGTGAGGGCGCGCGAGTGCAAGTCACAGGCCCATCGGGTGAGGCAATATCCTTGAGCCAAAACGGGAGTTCGTTTACGCCTCGACAGATCGGCTTCTTAACTGTTGATGGAGGTGAGGGTCCTCAGTATTACGCTGTGAACGCAAACCCCGAAGAATCGATTCTGGCGAAGATGGCGCCGAGTACACTTGTTGACAGTATTAGCAATCCAGAGACAGCGCCTGTGCAATCCGAACAGGTAAGAACTGCTCAGTTAGTGGCCGAACTAGAGGGTCCGCAGCGGGTGTGGTGGTGGGTTCTTTTGCTGGTTATGCTCATGCTGCTTGCTGAGACCCGTATCGCTAATACCACTTATCGATAAAATTCCTCCTTTTTTTCTGAATTAGCCTCTAGAGGCCGATGAATTCTGCAATATTTTTAAGTGACTGTTTTCATTGATAATGTGCGCGGGGTTTGTCACGAGAGTTTAATACAACTGTCATATTTCAGAAAAAATTCAGAATTAATTCATATATTTCTGTTGAATTAGGGCATTCGTTGCGCGATATTGAGTCCATAAGAAAGGATGGTACTCATTATGAATAATAATAATTATGAGAGTATGCGCGCGTTCTTAATCACCAGTCTGTTCATTTGCACCTGCGCAGTCGCTCAAGCACAAACCCAAACAGATGTCGCTAATCAGCTTAGCTCTTCCACCGGTCATTCAAGCTTAGAGCAAACTCTCTTCGATACTGAAAGCGCAACCCCGGCCACGTTAGCGACAGAAGTTGTGTCGCAATACGCGATTCTCGTTGAAGAGCTCGAATCAGAATTCGGTCCCTTCGATGCGCGCCTGAGTGAGCCCTTGCTTTCGACCGGCGATATGCTTGCCGCAGGTGGCGACTATCATGGAGCAATAAGCTACATAGAGCGGGCCTTGCATGTTCTGCGGATCAACCAAGGCTTGTATAGCGAACCTCAAATCGCCATTGTCGAGCGTCTCATCGAATTCAACGTTGCCCTAGAAGACTGGGAAGCAGTCGATGAAAACTTCCGTTATCTCGAATTTCTCTATACCCGTCTTTTTGATGAGGGTGGCATGAAGTGGGATTATGGTATCGCGCAAGTGGCGGATTGGCATGTTATCGCCATCAATAATGGTCTCGGTGACGATATCGAGGATCATCTGCGTGAGGCAAATAAGCTTTTCAAATTAAGACTAGCCTATGCAGAGCAAGATGAGAGAGTGGAGCAGCAAGTGATTGACGTGCTTCGTCATAACCTCCAATTCACTGCTTATCACCTGCAGCATCGGGAATCGACCCTAAAAACCGAACGTATTTATACCCGCCTCGAATCACGCTATCGTGATGACGAACGTGCAGGCAGTCTCGCCTCTGTCGATTAACGCGCTTCAATTGATCTTTAGGAATAGGTCTTAGGAACTGGTCTTAGTAAGACTAGGAGGAGGACAGGAATGTCCTCGAAGGGTTTATGGCGCTAAGGCTCAGGACTAGAAAGCAACTCAGTGTTTAGAAAAGGGGGGGAACAAAGAATGTCTCAAAAGCCCTTTGCCTTAGCTCTTTGCGATTAGTTGGTCTCTATCCTTAGTGACCGGTCAACCGAAAGTGAAATGATGGTATCACAGCAATTTCTGCTTTTACTTCGCTAGTTACAAATTGTCACATTCCCCCGCGAATTCGCGCCCAAGCATTCTAAAATTCTCAATCTTTTTATGGATCTTCTAAGGAGTTTGCGATGGAGGATTTCTTTTTGCTTAAAAATAAAGCGGACGCTCGATAATTGTTCGTAAATTCAAGCGTATTTCTTTGCAGTGGAGTTAGCGCGAGGACTTTTTAAAGTGGGAGACAAGGCCACATTCCCTGTGGCCTAGATCTAATATCGAACGCTCGTTCATATAGCATCTGTTGTTAAGCCTTGGCCTTATGTGCCAAAACCAGGCTCGATACGTGAGTCTGTATCTTTGCGTTTACCTAGCACCCATGTCTTCACGGTTGCAAAGTGGGCGCGTACTTTGGCTGGCAGGGCGAGCATCGATGGCGTCACAATCAGCGTAAGGATGGTGCCGAAGGAGAGGCCGTAAACAATCGCGCTAGCCAGACTTACCCACTGCGAGGTGATTGGTCCGCCCACTTCAACCTCGGCGCCAATCAAGTCGATGGAGACGTGCATTGCTAGTGGCAGCAAGCCACACCCCGTCGTGAATGTCGTCAGGAACACTGGGCGTAAACGCTGTACACCGGTTTGCACAATAATCTCCTGAAGACTCCAATCCTTGCGGGTGTCGCGCAGGAAGTTGAAGGTATCAATCAGAATAATATTGTTATTCACGATGATGCCCGCCAATGCGACGATGCCCACTCCGGTAAGAATTACGCTGAAGGTTTGACCGGTAATCAAGAGGCCTAGCAATACTCCGGTAGTAGAGAGCAATACCGAGGATAGAATCAACAAAGCCTGGTAGTAGCTGTTGAATTGGGTCACCAACAGGATCGCCATCAACGCTAGCGATAGGACAAAGGCCTGCATCAAGAATGCGAAGGATTGCTCCTGCTCCTCATTGGCGCCGCGGAATTGGTATTCGACACCGGGCAGCAGAGGGTTGGCATTGAGCCACTGGCGCAATTCCTGAAGCTTCGTATCCATCACCACGCCGGGCGCCGGATTAGCGCGCACATAGATGACCTTGCTACCGTCTACGCGTTGAATGGAGCTTACTTTTGGCCCCGGTTCGCGGGTAATAAAGCTGCTCACTGGTGCCATTCCAGATGCGGTGGTGACTTGAATCTGCTCAATTTGCTCTAAGCCGCGATAGGCCTCGGGGTAACGCACGCGAATGTCTACTTCCTCTTCGGTGTCATCTGGTCGGTAATCGCCCATGAACACGCCATTGGTTAGTAGTTGCACGGCGGTGCCTACCTCGTTGATGTTGGCGCCAAACATTGCTGCGCGCGCGCGATCGACGTGAATTCGCCACTCGATGCCAGGAATTGGAGTGGTATCGTCGACATCGATCAGTCCGGTCATCTCGTTCTGCAGATAATTACGTACCCGTGTTGCCTCGCTGATCAAGTCTGTGAGGTTCTCGCCAAAGATCTCCAGCTGCAACTCCTTGCCTACCGGGGGGCCTTGCTCGATGATCGAAATCTCCGCTTTCACGCCGGGGATATCCCTGACGGCCTCGCGATAGAGGTTCTCAATTTCGAAGCCATCGACGTCGCGGATCCGGCGGTCGGTGAACTCGACGAAGATAGTGCCAACAAGATCTGGTGCGGAACTCTGCCCGCCGCCTAGGCTTTGTCCAGAGCCAGACTGCGTGACGATGTTCTTGTAGTGGCCGACCTCCATGATGCGCTTCTCAACATCGACGACGATGTCGCGAATCTCGACGGGTGAGAAATTGCCTCGCGCGAATATTTGCACACGCGTCTGCGAGGGCTCAACAGAGGTAAAGAACTCCACGCCCGCACCGAAATTGAAGTAGGCAAAGGCTATGGATACCAGTGTGAAAACGCTGCCAAAGAAGACCAGAATCGGTGAGTTAACGGCGCCACGCAGCACGCCGGCATAGGCACGGCTGAAACCACGTAGTTTGGTGGAGTCAACTTCGTCATGATGGCTAGCTTGTGACACGAGTCCTTTCGCGGGCATGCTGACTTTGCCGAAAAGTGAGCCGAGCACTGGTGCGAAGAAAAGCGCATACATCAAGGAGCCAATAAGCACCGCGAATACAGTGATCGGCAGATAGCGCATGAACTCTCCGGCGACGCCGGGCCAAAACATCATCGGCAGGAAGGCTGCCAATGTTGTCATGGTCGAGGCAATGATCGGCCAGAACATACGGTTCACAGCCTCTTGGTAGGCATCCTCTTTGGTATAACCCTCCGACATCTTGGTGTCCGCAAACTCCACCATCACGATGGCACCATCGATCAGCATCCCTAGCCCCAGCAATAGGCCGAAGATCACCATGAAGTTATAGGTAAAGCCGAGGGCGGAAATTACAATAAAGGCGAATAGGAAGGAAAATGGAACAGCCAGAGTTACGAGAATCCCCGAGCGAATTCCGACAGCCGCTATGACCACGATCAATACTAAGACCATGGATGTGACCATGTTGCCCTGTAGCCCTAGGTTCTGCTCGATCACCATTGGGGCAGTATTGTTCAGATAAGAAATCGTCACGGCTGGCGGTAGCGTAGGCAGCATGTTCTCGACGATCTGGTCGATCTTGTCCATGGCGGCAATGAGGTTTGCGCCTTTGCGCTTCTCCACGTTGATGGAGATGGAGCGCTGACCGTTAGCAAATGAGTAGCGCTCCGCATCTTTAAAGGTGCGGCGGATCTCGGCGATGTCACTGAGGGTCAACACGCCTTGCGCATTCGCAGCGATTGGCAGGTCGAAAAGATCTTGTTGTGTCTCGATCAGGCCTGGCAATTTTACCGAGAAGCTGCCTTGCCCGGTGTTGAGTGTGCCTGCTGGAATGAGGCGATTGTTGTTGGTGACGGCTTGGATAATCTGCTGATTGGTGATGCCATAGGTTTCGAGTTGCGTAGGGTCGATCAACGCCTCAAGGAGCTCCTCTCGATCGCCCACCATATCTGCAGACAACACTTCGGGTAGGGTTTCCACTGCGCGCTGCAGGTCCTGCGCAACTTGTAGTAAGACACGCTCTGGAACACCTTCACCAGCGATGGCTAGTTGTACAATAGGGACGCCCGCGGCAGATATTTCCTGCACTATGGGCTCCTCTGTGGACTGTGGGAACTTAGCCTTCGCTCTGTCGATAGCAGTACGCACATCGTTCAGAGCCTGTGAGGAGTCGAAACTCACATCGAATTCACTCACCACTGTGGCCGCGCCTTCACTGCTGAAAGAGCTTACCTGAGTGATCCCCTCCAAAGTCTTCAGCTCCACCTCTAGGGGCTTAGTAAGCAGCCGCTCGGCATCCTCGGGTGAAATGCCCTCGTGTATGATGGTGGTCACAATTACGGGAACGGACACGTCCGGATTGAGTTCGACGGGAATAGACATATAGGAGACTAAACCCATCAACATGATCGCCACGAATATACTCAGGGAGGTTCGCGCGCGTGATACTGATGCTTTTATATAACGCATGGGATTTCCTACCTACAGTGATGACTCAGGAATTGATGACCAACTACTGTCGATGTTGACTACCTGACCGGGGAAGACGATCTCTTGACCGTGGGTAATCACCACGCTGCTGTCTGGCAAGCCGGTTACCCACATGCCAGGGTCAACAGTAGTGTTCTCACCAATGATCGTGACGGACGCGAATCGCACAACATTGTTCTGGTCTACAATTTTTATACCGACTAGTCCTTCGTCGTTAAGGGTCAGCGCAGAGGCTGGGACTAGATGCGCTTGAGTCTCATTGGAGGCAATGAAAATCTCCGCGGATACACCTTGGCGTATCGCGAAATCTGTATTCTCTAATTCAATCTCGATTGCGTAGCTGCGCGCGCTGGAATTTGCAGCGCGAGAGATATAAGTCACCTTGCCTTGTACGGTTTCGCCAGTCAGTAGAGATGCAGTTACTGGCGCACCAAGAAACAACTTGCCCACTTCTTGCTCTGGCACCACTCCAGTCAGGAGCATTGGGGTGTCATCCAACAGAGAGGCGCACTGCCCCCCCATATCCATTAGATCGCCAACTTCGACTGCGCGAGTCTCCATGACTCCAGCGAATGGGGCTGTAATCTGTGTTTTCTGCAAGGCTAGCTCGGCGCGCTTTACAGCGGCGGCGGTGGAATCTAGTGCAGCTTTGAGTTGGGCGGTACTGACTCGGGACGAAAGACCGCGCTCCTGTAAGTCGAGTGCCCCTTGATATTCCATTTGTGCCTGCTCTTGTCGCGAAAGCGCTTCCTGCAGATCGACCGCTCGGCTATCGACAGCGATCTCGCATAGGACATCACCAGCCTTCACGCGCGCTCCGCGAATAAACGGTGTTGAAATCACACGTCCTGAGACCTCGGAGCGGATATCCACTAAGCGGAAGGCTTTAGTCTGCCCACGCACGCGAATATTCTGCACGAAGCTTTGTGAGTTGACTCGCGCGACACGCACAGTGAAGTTCTGATTATCATTGTTGATAGCGGCATTGCCAGAGACCGCGCTTACTGCGCCATCTCTCTCTGGTAGCGGATAACCGTCGTCTAGCGCGCCGCGCTCCCGAGGATATGCCATCCATACAACAACGATGACAATCAGTCCGATGGCTACAAAATGCTTAATTTTCACTTCTTTCTCCAAATGAGTGCCCGGCTGTTTATGCGCCGCTGCGTATAGAATCCGTCTTCACGCGGTAATAATTTAATTTGTACGATCCCACTGCCGCCTTGGATTTTGCGATGCGCGCTCGTCGATAGTGGTGTCTAATACATGGATAGATAATGCTGCTAGGTTCGCTCTGTGTGCGGATTGGTCGGCGATTGCATGATGGGGGACATCCAGCAGATCACGATGTCCAACTTCGGCACTTCAATCGACAATCTTACCGCCCTAAAAAAACTGGGTGATAGTCTACAGCTACGGGCTTTTTGACCAGTTTTTTAGTGTTACGTATTGTAACCAAGTATCATTGCAATGCAATGTGAATGGGGGGCTTATTTCGCTTGTGTTTGCGTTAAGTGGAGTAAAAATTCGGATCAATTGAAATGGGGGGTTAGAGAATGAAAAATATTGCAGGGAAGGTGGCTATTATAACGGGCTCTGCCTCAGGCGTTGGGGCGGCTACGGCTCGGCTGCTCGCCTCACAGGCATGTCACGTAGTGATCAACTATTCGCGCAGCGCCAAGGGTGCAGAGCAAGTCGCGAAAGAGTGTGAGGCGCTCGGCGCACAGGTGCTCGTTTGCAAGGCGGATGTGGCAAATGATGAAGCGTGTAGATCTATGGTGGCGGCGGCACTGGAGAAGTGGGGACGCATCGACATTCTGGTAAATAATGCAGGAACCACGAAGTTTTGCGAACACGATAACCTTGAGGGTTTAGATGCAGCGGACTTCTTGAGTATCTATAGCGTCAACGTAGTTGGCCCATATCAGATGATTCGCGCCGTGGCCCCGGCAATGAAGGCGAACGAGGAGGGCGGTGTAGTCGTCAATGTCGCCTCCACTGCTGCTGTGACTGGGATTGGCAGTAGTGTTGCCTACGCGGCCTCGAAGGGTGCGCTGGTAACCATGACTCTATCGCTGGCGCGTGCTCTCGGGCCAGCGCTGCGTATAAACGCTGTCTGCCCTGGTTTTATTCAAGGCGAATGGCTGCGCGAGGGCTTAGGGGATCAGCAATACGAAGCGGCTAAAGCGCACCACGAACGCAATGCACCTTTGGGGCTCACCGCCGATGCTGATACAGTTGCCGATGCTATCCTCTTCTTTATAACTGGGCCACAAATCGTCACTGGGGAAACTCTCATCGTTGACGGGGGGCGTCATCTAAACTCAGTGCCACTGGCACGTCGTTAGTGCTGGAGATTGTTCATGAACCCAATAATGCGTGTTTTGCCCTCGGCGTTTCTCTACCTTAATGGGGCGATTTACAGTTACGTTGCGTGGTTATTCCTGAGTGATCCGCAGACTTGGTTCGACGCTCTAGGGGTAAGCGTACGCAGTGGCGTTGGGCTTACAGAGTTGCGGACTACTTACGCCGGTCTTTTCGGTGGGCTTTCATTATTTCTGTTGCTCTGTGCTTGGAAGAAGGAATGGGTAGAGCCTGGCATTGTATTGCTGGTGTTCTCTTACGCTGGCCTCGTGGCAGTGCGCAGCTGGGGGATACTCATCGACAATGCCTATAACGATTTTCTGTTACAGATCTATATCACCGAATGGCTGTCTTTGGTGCTCGCGCTATTAGCTTGGTTTAGTATTAAGAAGCGCTAGTGAACACTCTAGTGCTTTAGCGTGCGACGGGGCGCTTTTGTAGTTTGCGCTGAAGCGTGCGACGGTGCATCTTAAGCTGCCTTGCGGTTTCTGAGATATTGCCGTCGTTCTCCTTAAGTACCTTCTGGATATGCTCCCACTCCAGGCGTCTAACAGACATGGGTTCGCCAATGTTGCTAGAGTCTTCTTGTGCTGGGGAGTTCTCGCCCAATAATGCCGTCAGAATCTCATCAGCATCGGCAGGCTTGGCGAGGTAATTATCCGCGCCGAGTTTGATCGCCTCCACCGCTGTTGCGATACTAGCATAACCAGTGAGCACGAGAATGCGCATGCGCGGATTGTGCTGTTTGAGTGTTGGAATAAGTGGCAGTGATGAGTGGCCACCGAGATTCAAGTCGAGCACCGCTAGGTCGAATCCCTGCGTGCTTACGGTGCCATTGGCTGCGTCTAAGCTCAGAGCATGCGCGACTTCGTAACCACGCTGTTGCAAGGCTCGCGAGACGACCCGCCCGAAGATCTCATCGTCCTCTACCAATAGTATTCTTCTCGCTTCCATCTAGCCTTGCCCCTCTTGGTTGCTAGCCGATTGTGCATTGGGCTTGCTCAACGGTAAGCGTATGATGCTCATCGCGCCGCCATTCTTTAAGTTGAACATCTCGATCTTCCCAGAGGCTCGCTGAATGGCCGCATTGGCAAGGAAGATGCCAAGCCCCATGCTGTCTTTGCGCGTGGAAATAAACGGCACGCCCATATTCTCCATCACACTCGTAGGTATGCCAGGGCCATCGTCTTGAATGATGATCTCGATCAATGGATCGGGTTTTGCTGCGACAAGACAGGTGACGATTACCTGCGAGTGGGCAGCCTTGATCGCATTCTCGACCAGGTTGATAACGGCGTGACGCAGGCTTAGATCGTAGGGAATGTTTGCCGACTGTGCGGAGTCTTGTATCTCGAAGCGCACATGCGCGCGGGGATGGATGTTCACGATGTAGTCTTGAATCTCATCCATAAAAGTGGTGATGGCGCCGTCGTAGGGGGTTTGACGGTCAGCTTTGTTGTAGAAGCGAGTGAGCTGGTTTAGTGAGTCCTTGCAGCGCACGACCTGCTGGCGCAGCAAGCTGATATCCTCCTTGATGGACATCTTTTTGAGCTCTTCATCGCTGTATTTATCGAGATCGGTTAGTAGCACTGACATGGTCGATAGCGGCGTGCCCAACGCGTGCGCAGTGCCCGCGGCGAGGGTGCCGATTGCGACTAATTGTTCGTTGCGCATTTCATTTTCGCGGGCACGCGCAAGAGTAAGTTCGCGGCTGCGAATTGCCTCTGCCATCCTTGTGACGAACAAGGTAATGAGGATGGCACTGACGACGAAGGTGACCCACATGCCCACCAAATGTAATTGAAAGTTCTCGACCATATGGTCGCTGTGCTCGGCTTGCAACTCACTCAAAAGGAAAGTGGTGTAGACCGCGATATTGGCTATAGCAAAGACATTGACATAGCGCTGATGAAGGATGGTTGCCCCAACAGCCAGTAACACGAGTAAGTAGGAGATCAGTGGATTGCTGGCGCCGCCAGTGGCAAGCAGTATGAAAATGAGAATCACGGCGTCAGCGACTAGCTGCGCAAACAATTCTAACTCGGAAATTGGCACCTCTTTGCGCAGGCGCCAGACTCCAAACAGCAGTGTAAGCCCAACGCCGAAGGCTGCGATAATCAGGCGAGAAAGCGGCAGTTCGAGCGGCGAAAAGCTATGAAATACGAAGGTGCCTAAAATACTCAGTGCCGCCACGAGCAGCCGCAGTAAAAGCAGGCGTTGTAGAGATAGCCGAGACGAGCTGTTGCCAGAGGTCTCTGGCCGCAGCATTTGGATTATACGGTCGCTCAGAGATATCTTTCTATTAATTGTAGTCATGCCAGCTATTCTACCCTACAGAGCGTACTTGTAGCTCTCTGCGCGTCAATTTGCCGCACTGCCGGCCGGTTTTACTCGCCCTTAGTGAACGGGTTATAGTGCGCCTCTTTAGTGCCTTGCCGGGAAACCCCACTGTCCCTATGAATCCGATCCTTTTACCGTTCCCTTTAAACGTCTATGGCCTCACTCTCGAGCTGGAGTTTGGCGCGGCGAAGCACCTGCATTTCGGGATCTATGGCGAGAAAGGCACGGAGGGTACCTCCTATCCCGAGGCGCAGGCCCGCGCACAGGAAACCTTGCAGACCCTCTTGCCACCCACTCCCGCGCGTATTCTCGAGTACGGCTTCGGTAGCGCAAGCCTAGCCACAGAGCTTGGCGCCAGTGGCTACGAGGTTACTGCTCTGTCGCCCCTAGTCGAAGAGTATCGAGCCGCTCAAGATAGTGGCGCCGAGGGAGTGAACTACCTGCACGGCGATCTGGCGAATTTTGAGCCCGAAGAAGTCTTCGACGTCATGCTTCTGCAACAGTCCGCTCAGTATTTAGATCCGTTGCAATTGCTTGTCTGTGCGAATAGCTGTTTGAAGGAAGGTGGTCAGTTACTCATCGCTGACGAGTTTTTGCTCGATGACAGTACTCGAAAACCGCAGCCACGGCCGCTTTTAGCCAATTTTCTACGCTTTGCGCAGCGTTGTGGCTTTAGTGCGGAGCGCCAGCGCGACTTGGGTCGTCAGGTTGCCCCAGGCTTGGTCGAGTTTGCGGGTCTACTAGATAAGCACTCCACCACTCTCTGTGAGCGTCTCGGTATTAATGCTGCCGAGCTACAGCAGTTGCGCGGACAACTCGAAGAGATGGCCACGCAATATCAGCATGCGCTGCTAGGCTACACCTTGCTAGACCTGCGCGCAGGTTCAAAACTACCAGACCGGGCGGAATTTGGCAGCATCGACTCTTTCTCCTTACAGGAGATAAAACCGCTTTTTGAGAGCAGTTTCGAGACGAGCTTCGATGAGTCTGTGTGGTTATGGAAGTATGCGGCAGGGCGTGGCCGCGCTGTGTGTGCAAGGGCCGGTGGCGAACTGGTAGCTCATTACGGCGGAGCGCCAAGAGATATTCTGTATTTCGGGGAGCCCAGCAAAGCCATTCAGATTTGCGACGTCATGGTGCTGCCAGAGTATCGTAGCTTCGTGAGTCGCGATACGCTATTTTTCAAGACGGCGGCCACATTTTTAGAACAACAGGTGGGAAATTGCGCCGAACATCTGCTTGGCTTTGGATTTCCGAATCAGCGCGTGCTGCGTATGGCTAGGCGCCTAGGGCTATATGATGTCACTGACAGCTTTATAGAGATTCACTATCCGCTGAGGGTGGCGGGAGCACACAGTGACTATGAAATAGTGCCATTCGATTTGTTAGCGCAAGAGGCCCCCGCAACGGTAGACAGGCTTTGGGCACAGATGCAGGAAGACTTACGCAAGCAGATTGTAGGAAAGCGCGATTGGAATTATTGCTATTACCGCTACTGCACACATCCTGCTTGGGCCCGTGGTCACTACAAATGCGTTTCGCTTCAGAGCAAGCTTGATGGGCAGACCAAGGCCGTGTTCCTCCTTAAACAGCAGGATGAGGGGCGGCTTCTTATGGACATCGTGGGCGCTGTAGAGCAGTTCCCGATATACGTGGAAGTGCTCAGAGATGCCCTAGCACTCGATAATATTCCCCTGCTGTGTCGAACGACGCGAGCGCAGGCGCTGAAATTGAATATTCCGGATGCCCATTGGCAAGAGCTTGAAATTGAAATACCTTGTAATATCTGGACGAGGGGTCCAAGCGCCGAACAACTACAAGGCGCATGGTGGCTAACCGCGGGGGATATGGATTTTCTCTGATAGGTGATCCATATAAGGGGCACGTTGACTCAAAATAATAAAAAGGACCCTATCATGCACGAGAACAATATCTATGAGATCGGGCTGGACAAGAATGCAGCCAATTATGCGCCGCTTACGCCCATTAATTTCCTCGAGCGAGCGGCGACTGTGTACCCAGATCGTTTGGCTATCATCCATGGCGAACGGCGCTACACCTGGAGGCAGACGCAGCGGCGCAGCCGCCTTCTAGCCGCAGCACTACGCAGGCATGGCATCGGCCGTGGCCATACAGTCTCGGTAATGGGAGCAAATACTCCAGAGTTGTTCGAAGCCCATTTTGGCGTGCCCATTACCGGTGCCGTGCTCAATGCATTGAATATCCGCCTCGACGCCAAAGCGATTGCCTTTATCCTGCAGCATGCCGAGACGCGCGTGCTGATTACCGATACGGAGTTTAGCGCGACCATCGCTGCGGCCCTCGAATTACTGCCTAACAAACCTCTCGTCATCGATATCGACGACCCGCTTTACGACGGCGGAGTCTGTCTAGGTGAAATGAACTATGAGCAATTTCTAAGCACCGCAGAACATGACGCGGTAGATGTGGATGTCAGTGACGAGTGGCAAGGCATTGCACTGAATTACACCTCTGGAACCACTGGGGATCCGAAAGGGGTTGTCTACCATCATCGAGGTGCGTACCTCAATGCTGTCTCTAATGCCCTGTGTTGGAACCTACCCGCGCATCCTATTTATCTTTGGACCCTGCCGATGTTCCACTGTAACGGCTGGTGTTTTCCATGGACCCTAGCCGCCGTAGCGGGCACGAGTGTATGCCTTCGACAAGTCCGCGACGTCGCGATATTCGACGCGATTCGTCGCCATCATGTCACCCATCTTTGTGGCGCCCCAGTTGTGCTAAACCTACTTGCCAATGCAGATCCAGAGTTGCGCAAGGGGATTGAGCACGAGGTGCAGGCGATGACCGCTGGCGCCGCACCGCCGGCGGCAGTGATTGCCGCGATGGAGCGTATGAATTTCCATGTAACGCATGTCTATGGTCTTACTGAGACCTATGGCCCAAGCGTCGTGTGTGCCCCGCAAACCCAATGGGAAGCATTGCCAGAGCAGAAGCGGGCAGAGCTGACAGCGCGACAAGGGGTCAGGGCGCCTATGTTAGAGGAATTGATGGTTGCGGACCCAGAGACGCTGCAGGCTGTACCTAAAGACGGCAAGACCATAGGCGAGGTGTTCATGCGCGGTAACCTCGTAATGAAGGGCTATCTCAAGAATCCAGGCACGACTCAAGCCGCTTTTGCTGGTGGGTGGTTTCACTCCGGGGACCTAGCAGTGTGGCACCAAGATGCCTATATCGAGATTAAAGATCGCTCAAAAGACATTATTATCTCCGGGGGTGAGAATATCTCGTCCATTGAGATCGAGTCAGTTTTGTTTCAACACCCACTCATCTTAGAGGCCGCTGTGGTGGCGTGCCCGGACGACAAATGGGGCGAGGTGCCATGTGCCTTCGTGAGCCTGAAACAAGGGGTAAGTCTTAGCCGCGACGAAGTGCTCGACTATTGCCGATCAGAGTTGGCGGGCTTCAAGATTCCTAAGAAGGTAGTTTTCGGTCCTATCGATAAGACCTCGACAGGCAAAGTGCAGAAATACCTCCTGCGAGAGCGGGCGATGACAAGCGATTGAATCGCTACGTCATCGTCCCTGGAGAGCTAGTTCTCAGAAATGCGCTCGAAGTGTTAGGCGGACGCTGCGTGGTTCAGCTGGATGGAAGTGCATATCCTCCACTGGACTCGACTCCGTCGCGAGTTGGGACTCGTAGAAGTAGCTGATGTCATTATCTTGCTGATTCAGCAGGTTCATCACCTCTAGGCCTAGTGACCAAAACGGATTGAATTGGTAGAGAGCTTGGGCATTGAGTAGGAGCGTCGCATCCGAGCGCACGGATCCGTCTTCAATAAGGGGAGCGTCCGCGAGGTAACGAAATCGCAGCCCTCCACTGAGTTTGTGCAAGTCGTTGACTATAAATCCTAGCGAGGCGGTTTTGTCTACTGCATTGGGGATTTGATCGGCGCTACCTACATCTAGCAATCTAGCCTTAGTTAAGGTGAGGTCGGCGTCGATCAACAACCATGGGTTTGGCGCATAGAGCGCCCCCAGCTCGATACCGCGCCGCTTACTCGCGCCTAGCGCTTCGGTCGCACCTGCATCCCCCACATAGATGAGCTCGGAGTCTAACGTCATAGAGAATAAAGAGACAGCCAGTTGCGTATTGGCGATCATTGCGCTGCGCATTCCGATTTCCACGCTGCGTGCCTTCGCCAATGGATCGACAGAGTCCGCGGGTCCGCCACTGACCGGGTCTACTGTGATCGTGGTGCCACGTGCGTCGTTACTATGAAACCCTTGCCCCGCGCTGAGAAATACTTCGGTCTTTTCGCTTTGGGCGTATATCAGGCTGAATTTAGGGCTCAGTAAATTATCGCTGCCATCACCCGAGTTTGCCATCAAGTCGGCATCCACATCGAAGGAAAAGTGATCCGCACGCAGTCCGCCAACTGCGCGCAGGCGCTGACTGATCGAGATATCCATAAAGGCATACGCACTACTCAAGGACTGTTTTACATCGTCTTCCCGAGTGCTGGCGTAGCGCTTACGCCGTTCGGTTTTATACAAACCAAGGTCGATATCGTCAGTTCTGTTCTGTAGACCAACGGTAAAGCGGACATCTCTGCTCCCTAAAGTTAGGCGTCGCGCGTATGAAGCATCGAATCCATAGACTCGGCGCTGTTCGGCCTGCTCAAACTGATCGCCACGGACGGGGTCTTCAAGGAAATAAGTGAAATTCGAGAACAGGTTTAGGGCGTAGTCGATCGTAAAGGCATTTAGTGTGACGGCGACGTCATCGCTCAGAGTCTGCCATTGACCCGCTAGGCTATGGCGGTGAGTGTCCCCTCCATCGCTGTTATCAATGGTGCCGAAACGGTTCAGGGTGCCGCTAAGCACTGCGCGCTCTGGGATTTGGTCTGTTGCATTCCACGAGTTGTCATATGCGGCGGCGCTTAGGCTCCACTGGCCAGTGGCGGTTTCCTGGTGGTATTTCAGTAATGCATTAGTCTTTTCTAGAGCTTGATCGAGTTGCCAGGGACCGGCGTAATTAGTTAGCGCGCCGGCGATGGTTAGTTTTCCTTGGGCAAGATCTACAGTATTGCCCGCGTATGCGCGGCGGTAATTGTCCTGGCCGGCGGTTAGGGTAAGGCTGCCCTGTTCTAATGCATCGGCATATACGAACTCAGAGGAGGCGGCCGTGCCGAAATCCCCGATCTCGACATAGTAGGGGCCTTTTCGGTACTGCATATGGTCGACCAGTTCGGGGATTAGGAAGTTGAGATCTGCATAGCCCTGGCCATGTGCGTGAGATGGCATGTTGACGGGCAAGCCATCTACCTTGATGGCGAGGTCCGTGCCGTGGTCCAGATTGAAGCCACGCAAGAAGTATTGGTTTCCCTTGCCCTCTCCACTGTGCTGGGTGGCGATCAAGCCGGGTACAAACTCGAGCAGTTCGGCAGGTCGAGACAGGGGGCGAAGTGCCAGCTGATTGCCATAAATATAGCCTTCGGTAGCGGTTAATGGGTCACCTATTAACACATTACCGGAGCCGAAAACGGTAATCTCGTCAATGCTATTGCCACTAATGCCGGCGGCTTGAATCGAACTGCTGAGTGTGGCGCAAACTGCGACAACTAAAACCCTCATATCTTCTGCCCTTTACTTGTAGAGTATTGTTCTTGTGTTATCTTGGTACGCATTATCGCGATTGTGAGAGCGTGTACGCGCAATCGGGGCCGAGTCTAGAGTAGGGACAGCTAGCGCAGAAATTAATCGCTATCGAGGCTTTCTGTATATCTTTTAACGTGTTGATATTTATAGAGAATAAAAAGGAATGAAAAACCGCTTCTCAGTCGGTTTTTGCAGCAACATGACTAAACGACGCTCTTCATCCAATGTATTGCCGAACACGCTGGGTGAGCTTGAACTTGGGGTAATGGAAGCCCTTTGGGATGCCCCTCACTTAGATGCGAAGTCAATCTGTGATCGCATGCCCGCGTTTCGAAAACCCAATTTGAGTACTATGCAGTCGACCTTGGAGCGCCTGTATCGAAAGGGCTTGGTAGATCGCGAAAAACGCGGACATGCCTATCACTATTTTGCTTGTGTCTCCCGCTCAAATTTATTGGGTCGCATGATGGGCGAAGTGATCCACCTATTGCACGATGGCCGACTTGAAACAATCCTCAGCAGCTTCGTTAACGTAGCGGCGGATATCGATGAGGCTTCCTTAGCAGAGTTGGAAGAACTGATCGCGATAAAGAAGCAGGAATTGGAGAGGCGCAATGATTAATACGCTCGGTTCCTTCTCTGCCATTGTTATTGTTCTATGGTTATTATTGAGTATTGTTTTCGCGCTACTCTACCCACTGATCAAGAGTCTGTTCTTTACTCTCCATCCCCGCTTTGGCAGTGCGCTACTGCTTGCCTATTGGATGGGACCTTTCATCCTTAGTGTTCTCAGTACAATTTTTCTGTTTGTACCGGAACTCGAGCGAGTTTTGGTAGATCCGCATTGTCACGAGGCCTGCGCGAACCACGTGCCGCTTATACACTCTCTCGGCCTAGCCTCCTTTGGGCTCGCTGTGGGCGGATTCGTGTTACTTTTTCTCATAGTTCGTTGTGTGCAAACGCTGACGCAATCGCGTCAGCTCAAGACCCAATTCCGTGCCTTCGCGCGTCATTGTGGCGCGTATCATTTGCTCGGTTCTGCGACGCCGCTGGTGTTTACTCTGGGTTGGTGGAAGCCCAAGATCTATCTTAGTGAAGGCCTATCAAGTGCGTGTAGTGACGCAGACCTATCGATCATTTTGCTTCATGAACAAGCGCATCAAGAGCGTCGCGATAACTTGCGACTTCTACTAGCGCGTCTGAGTAGTGCGATACTTAGCAATATTTTTGCGACTCGCATTATGTCCGACTTACAATTGCTGACAGAACAGGCCTGTGATTTTCGGGCGGCGGAGCGTTTTGGTCACGTCGCGGTTGCGCAAACTCTGCTTAAGGTCAGACGCTTGATGAGCCTGCCTAACGCAGCAGTTGCTGATGTGAGCACAGCGTTTGCGGAACGCGATGTGGAGATGCGCATCAAGGCCTTGCTTAAGGCTCAGCATAGAGTGTCACTCCGTGCTTGGCAGATGCTAGCAATTGCTAGCGTCTTGATGTTGTCATTGTCTCTATTGATTAGCCCACTTCATCATGGTTCGGAGTGGGTGATTACCAAACTCTCCAGTGAGAATGTTCATCTCCATTGATGGAACATTCGACACTATTTCGACTCTAAGACTTAAGAAATATGCTTTTGTAAAAAGCTGCCGTATTCAGGAGTAACATGCTAGAGAATCGCCATCAGCCAAGCCCGGTTTCAGTGCGCACGCAAGTCGTGAGTGGTCTATTTTTGACCTTTACAGCCTTGGTTAGCCCCACTGTTCTGGCACAAGACACCGATGCGAGTAGCTCCCGTTTACGTCTTCCAGAATTACCCACCATGCAAAGCATTGTTGATACGACAGCGTGGAGTTGGTTGGAAACAAAGCGCGACAATGTGTCCAAGAACGTTTCGGGTGTAGGGCGCTACCTCGATGATTGGCTTGCTGGTGATGGGGTGGGGGAGCACAGCAATCAGAGCTATTTACGCGTCAAACTCAATCAACAGATTAGTGAGACAGGAGCCTATTACTCGAATGTGCGTATTAGCGGTCGGGTCGATCTGCCTCGCGCGACAGAGCGTTGGAAGCTAATTTTCGAGTCCGAACAATCCGAGCAGAACTCAATACAGAATCAGCGTCTAAGTAATATCCGCCCCTCAGAGTTCTCTGGTGGCTTCAGTTATGAATTGCCAGAGCGCGACGATGGTTTCCGATTTACACATGACGTAGGGGTAAAAGGGCGCATCCCTCTAGATCCTTTCTACCGTTTCAAGACGCGTTATGGCCATGACATCAACTCGCAATGGGGGCTAGGTGTCGATCACAAGATCTGGTACTACCACACCGAGGGTTGGGGACAGGACGCACGTTTATTTTTTACCCGCAGCATTCGCGACGATATGTTTCTACGCTTTGACACCGAGGCAAATTTCCGCGACCGCTACAATGAATTCGAGTATGCCCAAACCGTTGCGCTGCACCGTACCCTTGGCGAGCGCGAAACGCTTACCTACGAGGCCGGTGTCATTGGTACAAGCCAGCCGACAAATCGCGTAGAGAGTTACTACGCGCAGAGCGTTTACCGTAAAGCGATCCACGAGGACTGGCTAGTCATGGAGCTGGTGCCGCAATTAGTAATGGAGCGCGACAATGACTGGAATCCAGACCCCCGTATACAGTTTAACTTAGAAGTATATTTCTTCGACTTCTAGTGACGATCACGCTCACAAAGGTAGGCGTAAGAAAGTGCCTCCAATAGGCACTTGCCCAGGGCCTGCTATCGAGTAGTCACAGACGCCCTGCGCGAATGTAGCGAGTAAGTTCTGCCATTGTTCATCTGTAAATGTCACGCTGTATTGCGATCTCGCAGGTGTTTGCAGCGCGCATTTAATCGCGTCATCTTCCAGCGGGGCTCCAGCCGCAAGGCGAGGGTTGCGATGAGACGGATAGAACTCGTTACATAGCCCCGGCGCCATGAATTCAAAAGGCTCTTCAATACGATTGCCCTGTGGATTCCAGCAGGCATCCACCGCAGCGGCAGGTTTGGCATTCACTATTCGCGTCAACAGTGGTTGCTGCGAAGTATCCGCGAGCAGTGCGTCTAGCCACTGTGTCATTGTATCGAGCGCCAGGGCGCTCACTTCCCTGCCCATTGCGCGGTCCCCATAGATCCAGATGACTTGATTGTCTGCACTGCCATTCGCTTTGCGGAGTCGGGCGCGAATTTGGAAGTCGCGGAAGCGGTCATGGATGTCGCCAAGCGGGTCGTTATAAGGGCGAAAATGTAGGATGGGCACATCGGCTAGACCTCCAGAGCCTTGATTGACTCTGCCCGTGCGATAGGCCGCTTCCACCCCGGGTAGCTGGCCATGGGTGCGAATGTCCACCGGCTTGCCATCGCGATCATAGCCGCCAATATGGGTATTCAGGTCGATAAACTCTTGCACGCTGATCATGCCATCTTCAAGCGCGGTGAGACCATACTGAATGCCTACATTGTCCAGTGCCTGGTAGGCGAAACCTGTATCTGGGTCGCGACCAATGCTGGCAATATTCGTATCATAGATAGTGCAGCGTGCACCCGTTGGGTTCGTTTGTGCGTTATAGACTAGTTCTTGCGCGATACCGCATCCGGTATCGGCTACGATCACATCGATATAGGAGCGCTCCCAGGCGGCGCATGTGCCTTTTGAGAAGCCTTCCACTGCCAGCTGTTTCTCCTCGGTCCAGTCGAGCTCGCTAGCGTCGAAATAGTGTTTCAAGAGTCGACAATCTGTAACCCCAGGGCGCACGCTGAAGGAGTCAGCGAAGCTCATGCTGGGCATCAGGCCATTGAGAAGACCCGGATAGTTTTGAGTGATGAGTAGTTGCTGGATAGCGCCTCCAGAGGCGCCACTGCCGACCGTCCAAGCTGGCAGACCATAATTCTCGATGAAATGCTCCTTGAGCATCATGAGCGTCTCGGCGGAAAGATTGTCGTTACACTGGTGGCCCATGACATTGAAGGAGGACAGCATGTGGGCGAAACCTTTCGCCAGCACGGATGCGTCAAGCACACTCTCAAGCGGTCGCGAGCCTTGGTTGTAGTTGGTGCCACAGCCGCCGCCGAAAGAGAATAGTAGGCGCTCGTTCCAGCTCGATTCTGGGTCCCACTCGCCATAGGTCTTCTGTGGATTGTCGAGTACTGCCAAATGGTAGATCGAGCGGTTAATGGTGCCGGATTCAACCCGAACTAGGAAGGGAATAGGTGCAGCGCCTGTCAACTGCACGGTGCTCATGTCTGCGGGATAGGGTGCAGTGATATCGGCAATCTCGTTAAACTCTCCTTCGACATTATTATAGAAGTAACGCACTTGAGTCTCGGCGGTGCAGGCATCGTCCAATGCCTCACCGAGTCCGTTGTCTTGGGTTGTGCACACGAAGGGTTCGATTGCTGGGCCGGAGATTATTGGGCCGGTGATTGGATGGTTCAGTAGTGTAATCTGCGAGCGTGCACTGCCAGCACCATCCATTGCTTCGAGAGTATTGGGGCCTTCTTCTAGCCCTTCGACTAGACCTTGCAGGCTATGGGAGTCGACGCTTGGGGCGAAGTCGGTGCTGATATCTCGATCATTGAGAACGATCTGCACATTCGCAAGATCGATTCCGCTGCTATCGATACGCACCAATGCGTCGCCGCCGCTGACCATGTCAGGCCTAGTAGATAAGACACTAATGGCAAGAGACTGCGCCGCTTCATGTTGTGGGTCGGCCTCGCGACTACAGCCACTTAGGATGAGCGCGAGCGCACAAATAATAAGAGGCGCTGATAGTTGGCGGGGGGTAGGTAGTTGGGTGTTTAGCATGAAAGGCTCCACGGGTTACTTCGCACATTTTTATTTCGTACGAGTATAGAGCAGTTTCATGTGTAGCTGATACAGGCCTGCGCCGAGAGGGTTCGGCGCAGGCTTGTGATTGCTTTAGGTGTAGCCTTTCTCGTCGTGATCGGAGATGTCTAGACCAATCTGTTCTTCGTCTTCGCTCACGCGTACGCCTGAGGTCATCATGCCAACGAGTTTAAACAGAATAATGGTGACCACTGCGGTATAAGCGCCGGTGGCGAGGATTCCAACGACCTGTACGCCAAGCTGAGAGGCCATGTCCATGCCTTCTGCGTAGCCATTGCCACTGAAAACGCCTAACTCTTGCGACACAAATACACCTGCGAGCAGGGTGCCAAGTATGCCGCCTACCCCATGGACGGGGAAGACATCGAGTGAGTCGTCGATCTTGATCTTTTGCTTTAGGTAATAAGTAGCAGTAAAGCAGAGTAGGCCGCCCATGATGCCAAGTATTAGTGCGCCGCCAGGACCAACCGAGCCCGATGCTGGCGTGATGGTGGCAAGTCCCGCAACCATTCCCGTTACCGCGCCCAAGCCGCTTGGCTTGCCATGGCGCACCCATTCAATCGTCATCCACGTTAAGGCGCCAGCCGAGGCAGATAGGTGGGTGGCTAATAATGCCATGCCCGCACTGCCGTTTGCCGCCAGCGCGCTACCAGCATTGAAGCCAAACCAACCCACCCAGAGCATGCCTGCACCGGTGATAGTCATAGTGAGATTGTGGGGCATCATCGGAGTAACGAGGAAGCCTTTGCGTGCGCCAAGCATGATGGCTGTGATTACTGCAGCGACACCGGCGGTAACGTGCACCACTGTGCCACCGGCGTAGTCGAGTAGACCCATTTGATATAACCAGCCTTCTTCGGCCCATACCCAATGGCAGACGGGGAAATAAACGAATATCGACCACAATCCGCTGAACAGCAGCATCGAGGAGAACTTTATGCGCTCGGCAAAAGCGCCGACGATCAACGCAGGAGTGATGATGGCAAATGTCATTTGGAACGCGATAAAGAGGGATTCGGGAATATCTCCCCACACCGAGTCTTTGTTAACGCCGTTCAAAAAAGCTTTGCTTAAGCCTCCCCAGAAAGGATTTTCGGCCGGGCCGAAGGCCATGCTATAGCCGAATACTAACCAAATCACGGAGATGAGTGCGGTTATGGCAAAGCACTGCATAAGGATGGATAGGACGTTCTTGCTGCGCACCAGTCCTGCGTAAAACAAGGACAGTCCTGGCACGGTCATGAACAATACCAGCGCCGTGGCGGTTAGTATCCAAGCGGTGTTAGCGCCATCGACTTCCCCTTGTGCGGCGAAGCTGGTGGCGGGCAAAAGCATCAAGCTGAGTAATAGAGTCTTTTTCCAGTTTTTATTTTTCTTGTGCATGCTATGGTTCCTTACAAAGCGTCGTTGCCGATCTCACCGGTTCTTATACGTACAGTTTGCTCAAGCGCGGTGACAAAAATCTTGCCGTCGCCGATTTGCCCTGTGTTGGCAGCTCGACAGATTGCCTCGATAGCTTGCTCGACGATTTCGTCTGCTACAGCAATTTCGATCTTCGCTTTAGGTAGAAAATCGATCACATACTCCGCACCACGATAAAGCTCTGTATGGCCTTTCTGGCGACCAAAGCCTTTGACCTCTGTCATCGTCATGCCATTGATGCCGAGCTCCTGTAAGGACTCGCGCACATCGTCGGATTTAAACGGTTTAATGATTGCAGTAATCAGTTTCATGGGTCTTTCTCCAGCATCGTTGATTGGCATGTAACGGGAAACATCGCAGCGCCTTATGCATCGCTACAGTGCACGTACGTTTAAACAAGATTAAGAATAAAACCTCTTAATAAAGAACAACTTGTTTAAATTCTAGGCGTTAGGTGTGAGCGCTGACGTGCTTGAATTGCGGGCAAACTTTAGCATGAGCGCAACAAAAGCACCAACAGTGTGCGGACTGCTGGCTATGAAAAGAGAGTGCACAATTATAGTGCACTCTCTCTGGTCTTAGACTAGTGCCAAGGATTGCTGCTGCATCGTGCGCACCGAGCGTATTAGCGGCAGCATAATGAGCGCAAACATGGCGATAGACGCGAGCCCCAAAAGATTGAGCGCAGTGCTCAAGCCTTGGGTTTGCGCGATATGTCCAACAACAGGGCCGGTAAAGATAAACCCGAACCTGAAGGTAAGGCTGGTAAGCGAGTTCACTGTGGCACGAACCTGGGCAGGTACGCGCTTATTCAGTGCGTTCACTAAAACCACCTGATAGAGGCCACGGCAGAAGAATAAGACGAAACAGATTCCAATGCCGTACCAGCCATCGAACCAAGCCATGCCGAAATGGCCAACAATAGGAAGAATGCCTATCACTAGCAGCGCAAAGGCCGCACCCTTGCGCTTCTCGATCGCGTGGCCGCAGTGGCTGGCAACGCCAGCTGTAACGCTCTGTGCGAACCAAAGCACGCCGAACATAAGCATCGTTAATCCCTGTTCCTGCCAGTAGGGCTGCACTAGCCAGACCACCTGGAAGGTAAAAAGGTTATACAAAGGAATCGCTATAAAGACCTGTCGCAAGACCTTGTCGCCTTTGAGTAGATGCTTGTATAGGGCCTTGAAATCCAGTGTGATCGCTGGGGTCAGCGTCTGCTCTACCGGTGGTTCGACCAACATTATCGCGAGTACTAGACACACCCAAGACACAGCTGCCTGAGCCACAACTATTGCGTCGAAAGACCATAAAGCCATGGCGCCGCCAAGCAACGCGCCAGCGCCATTAGCGAAGGCTTTTGTGGAAGTTAAGTTCGCGATGCTATGGCTGTGCTCATCCTCAGCCTTGCTGATGATTCGTTCGGTGTCATAAAGCAGGGCAAGGTCGGCTCCTGACATCATGCTCATGGCGATGCCGAGAACTATCTCGAACACAGCAAGCTGCCAGAACCCGTCAGCGAAGACTAGAAATAGATAACCCGCGCCATGGGCCACGCTACCGACCACGAGCACGGCGCGTCGCCCAATTCTGTCGGCGAGATAACCAGAGGGTGCCTCGAGCAACACTATAGAGATAGCGAAAATTGCCTGTAGATAGAATATCTCGCTCAGGCTCAAGCCCTTTGATTCGAAGAAGGGGACCAATACCGGTGAAATCAACATGAAGGTATGAAAGAAGGCCATGGCATACACAATGCGTATGTTGCGTTTCATTCCCTGTATAGCGATTCCATCTATGTCGTCATTATTATTTACATTTATTGCGGACATAAGTCCCCCTGTGCAGCTTCCTTTTGAGACAGCACTTTTTTCAGGCCAAAAGAAAAAGGCCCCTAAATTCTTATGGAACTTAGAGGCCTTTTTATATTTTCAATAATTATTGAATTAAAAATCTACTCTAAGTAGCCCTCCTCGGACTTCACCACGCGCGTGCACGCACGAACAGGTGCAGACGAATCTGAGCCTTGTGCATAGGTGCTTTGATGGTTGATTAGAGTAAACATTTTAAATACAACTTTTCCGAAGTGGTTTTCAATGGCGCGAATTTTAGACTTATTTTTCTTCAAGTCAAGGAATAAAAACGCCCGGTCTAGAAAATTGTCCCCGGTCTAGAAAATTGTTTTAGTGCCCGCGACCATAAAGATATAGGCGGCGGTGATTAGTGCTAATGCAAAAGCGATAATGCGCACTTGCTGTGTTTTTGCCGTGCGCATTACAACTACGCCGAGTCCAATATATATCACGAGGCCGGCGATCTTCGCGCCCACCCAAGGAGCAACCCAAGGATACTGCCCAGACATGATGACCAGTGTGATTGCGCTCACAAGAAGGACGGTATCGATCACATGAGGAAGAATTTTTACAAGTTTTTTCTCAACAACGGCCGAGCCCTGGATCTTCAATATGCCACGGCCGAGAAAACCGAGTACTGAGAGCATGGCGCAGGTCATATGAACGATTTTGATAAAGGTATACATTTAGGGCGAACTCCTGTTGAGCGTTGGGATACGAATTGCTAATAGCGCAGAGGATAATAGAGGAAAAGGCTGACAATGGGAAAATTATTAACTGCCGAGTTCGAGTTCAGTTTCGATTCAGCTGCTGTCCTTATCATGGTTCTGGCAAGGGCACGATCCAGTGATCCTGCGCACAAACCAACAATAATGACAAAGAGGGTAGGGCGATGCTGATAAGAATTTTTATGCTTGTGGGGATGCTGTCGATGACAGGGTGTTTGTTTACCGTGGATTCGGACAGTCACTCACGCAGTGCTAGTTGGAGTGAGCAAGAGGTCTCTAGAATCGTGCGGGGGCAGACTAGCGAGAATTGGGTGCGTAATAGTTTCGGCGCACCGACCCGTAGTACGCAGTTCGATGATGGCTCTGCGTTATGGCATTACAGCAACAAGAGTAAAGTGGAAACGGAGGTTGGATTATTTCTGCTCTTCCATATCGATGTGGAGAAGGAAGTTGAGCAGCAGCTAAGCATCGAAATTAAAGACGGTGTGGTGCGTGACTACTGGGTCGAGGAGAGCCGCTACTAGTGTTCTTCTGAGTGAGCCGCTGCGGCATCCTGGCGTGCGGCCTCGCGCACAGAGTCTAACCATGGCTGTAACTCGTCCCAATTGATTGGAAACACATGGTTGGCGCCAAGTTCCAGTTTAGCGTTAACCCGTGCGCCTGCTTCAGAGAGTTGCTGCTCCAGTTGCGGTAGCTGCCGGTTCCAGCCGAGGAAGTCATTTTCGCCGATGCGCACAAAGACAGGGAGGTCTTGGAAATTACCAATGGTCCCTACATCCTTAATAATGCCGGGCACTGCGACCACGCCGTAATAGTCCTGGGGGTCGTGACTCGCTATCTGGAGAGCAGAGCTGCCGCCATTGGACACGCCAACCAGAAGCGATTTTCCAGTCTCGATATTCGGTGCCTCTTGCAGATGCTTGATGACTTGGGGAATGCGGTCGCCGCTCTTGCCGAAGAAGGCATTGGCATCTGGCGAGACTGGTACGGCAATAACCCAGCCGCGATTGGCTAGCTCATGCCCCAGCCAGAATTGTGCGCGGACTATATATTCGTTCGCAGTGCCGCCCGACATCAATACGCTCAATGGCCAAGGGCCCTCGCCATCATTCTTCGGGTAGAAGAGGAAAACTTTAATAGTGCTGCCGTCCTCGACAGTGACATATTCCTCTTCGGCGTAGATAAAGCCGGGAATAAGGCAAAGCAAGAAGGCGAGCTTTCGGATCAGGTGCATGGTGATCAACGTGTGTTTTAGGGATGAATTGAGTCTATCAGTTCGAATTGCGCTGCGAATAGAAATTCGACAAAACGAGAGCCTATGAAGGGCAGTGACATTAGGGCTCACGATTAATCGACTTCCGCCTCAATTCTGACGGTCACCGCTTTGAATGCGGGGGTCTGGCTACGCGGGTCACTGGTAAGCGGTATGAGCACATTAGCCTCGGGGAAGTAAGTCATCAAATTCCCCTGCCGAATATCGAAGGGCTTGACCCGCAGAGCTGTCAATTTACCCGTCATGTTGCTAAGGCTCACCTGCATATCCTCAGTGAGTCCCTCGGCGCGCATGTCGATTGGGTTCATCAGCACGACTTGACGGCTAGTCTGACCGCGATAGACATCGTTGTCGTTGTAGACGATGGTGTTGAATTGGCCTTCGCTGCGCACGGTGGTAAGAGTGTATTCGCTATCGCCAGTCGCGGAAGCCTCTCGCTGGGTTTGCGCAGGTATGCGGAAATTAGCGCGTTGGTCGGCGGTGGCAAATTGTGGAGTGCCAAGGTGTCGGTCCGCAACATGGAACTCCTGTTTACTCTGGTCGATCTGTTCTAAGTCTTGGTAGCCCGGAATCACCTTGGCGATGGTCTTGCGAATTTCCTGGTGCTCTGCGAAGGCGGCGAAGTCGAGCGTGTTCTTCGGGATGAGCCTTGCGGCAATCGCGCTGATTAGCTCGACCTCCGAGCGCAGGCCTTCGATACGCTCGAAACCTCCATCGCTAAGCCTTACATAGTTGAACATCGACTCTTGCGTGGTGCCTTGGGTCTCCTCGTCGCGCACTCGAATCGGAAGCACTATGCTCTCCTGACCGATGCCGTGAACGTGGCTGAGATTAAGGGTTGAACTGATCTGGAGCTTGAAGGGAATTGCCGCAAGGGCGGCGTCTGCGAACGCGGAATCGGGGTTAGCTGCATAGAGATTACCGCCTAGTAAGAAAGCGAAATCGATATTGCCGGCATGGGCGGCGCGCATACATGCCAGGGTGTCCATACCGGTTGCGGTGGGTAGTGATACGCCTAGGTGTTTCTCAATACTCGCGAAGACCTTCTCTTTCAATGCGGGAGTCACTCCCATCGAGCCGACACCTTGCACATTGCTGTGCCCGCGCAGTGGCAATAAGCCGCTGCCGGGGTGGCCGATCATGCCGCATAATAGCGCTAGGTTACTGATGGCCTCTACATTCTCGACGCCGTGGGTATGGTGAGTAATGCCCATGCCCCAGCTCAAAACCGTATTTTTCGCCGCGCAGCTAAGCTGCGCAATCTCGCGAATCTGGGCCTCTTGCACGCCCGACTCGGCACAAAGTTGCTCCCACTCTAGCGACTGCAGGTGAGCCTTGTAGGCATCAAAACCATTCACGTGCGCGGCGATATAGACTTCGTCTTGCCCGTTAATCTCCAGCACAGCCTTAGCGATGCCTTGCAGCAGGGCGGGGTCGCCTCCGACATGGGGCTGCACATAGTGAGACGCGATAGCCGCGCCGCCGGCAATCATGGAGCGGAAATTACTCGGCGAGGCGAATCGTATTAGGCCCGGTTCGCGCGCTGGGTTGATGATGACAACATTACCCCCGCGTCGCCGACACTCTATTAGCACTTTTAGGAAGCGCGGATGATTAGAGGCAGGGTTCGCGCCGATGACGAAGATGGTGTCGGCGAGTTCTAAATCCCGGTATTGCACGGTGGCCGTGCCGGTGCCGATGCTGGCCTGCAGACCGACGCCGGAGGCCTGGTGACAATAATAGGAACAATTGTTGACGTGATTGCTGCCAAATAGGCGTGCGAACAATTGCAGTATGAAGGCGGCCTCGTTAGAGGAGCGGCCAGAACTATAGAAGAAGCTACGTTGGGGGTCTGCTTTAGCCAGGCGCGCCGTGATGATCTCGATGGCGGCATCGTAGGTGATTATCGCATAGCGGTCGGCGCCGGGTGCCTTGTAAAGGGGCTGGGCGAGCCTGCCCAGAGCCTCAAGTTCGCGGCCACTGAGTTGACGCAACTCGGCGAGGCTATTGTCCGTGAAGATCGCGCTTGGGATTGCGGCGCGCATGTCGCCGGATTGGGCTTGGATATTCTTGTTGCAGATCTCGATGCCGGGATTGTGCTCATTGTGGAGTCCGCCACGCTGTCCGCCGGTACCGAAGGCGCAGGCCTTGCAGGTATTCTTGGAGCGCACGGTCTCGGCGAGTCGCCGAGGCCCGATGTCACCGGCGATCGACATAACGTATTGCACAGCCTTGAGGCCGCCACCTATCGGGAGTTTTTTCGGTTTAGGCTTGTCAAGACTCATCTGCGCCCCTAGAGTCCGATGACTTCCATGCGTTCGCTCGAGGCAACGGTGACGCGCACACCATCGATGGTAGTAAAAGCGCGATCGCCGAGCTCACTCTTGAGAACCTGGTAGGTGACTGGGCTTTGCTCGCCGTCGCGGTGCAGGATAACGGTGATAAGGCTGTTGTCGTCCTCCCAGCGCACATAGTAGAGATAAGTACCCGAGCCAATCATCAGAACCAAGAAAAGGTAGGCGGCAAAACGGAAGTCGTTGAGTGGCTCCGCCACTATCTCGGGTGGTGGAACCGCCTTGGATGACTGTCTAGCCTCTCGCCTTTCCTGTTCCCTGTGTTTGCGTATCCAGACTATGGCTAGCAGCACGACGGTAATGGTCAGTAAAATCTTGCCTAACATGCGCTTCGCTCTATTTTCGGGGTGACTTTTTCGACAGTCCGCATCATAGCAGTCCCTTTCGCGCCATTGCCAGCGAGGGGCGGCGCGCGCGACGCCGAGATTGTCGGCCCCTGCTTGGAGTGCGATAATGATGCGCTCAGCTTAAAGGGTTTAATAATCTGGCCCGCGTTACTCACCTTCACAATAATAATAAATGAGGAACACCATGAAAGCAGTAGGAGTCCATAATTCCCTTCCCGTAACCGATGCCAATGCGCTGCAGGATGTCGAGCTGCCAACGCCCAAGGCTTCAGGTCGCCAATTACTTGTGCGAGTGCGCGCTGTCTCAGTAAATCCCGTCGATACCAAGATTAGAATGGCTGCCGGGAGCCGTTTGGAGTTTCCCCGCATCCTAGGTTGGGACTGCGCCGGAGTGGTCGAGTCACTTGGCGGCGAGTGCAGCCTATTTAAGGCGGGCGACGAGGTCTTCTACGCCGGTGATGTCACGCAGGCGGGCTGCGACAGTGAATTTCATCTCATCGACGAGCGACTGGTTGGCCACAAGCCCAAGAAGCTGTCTTTCGACGATGCCGCCGCGATGCCGCTGACCTCGATCACAGCGTGGGAGGCAATGTTTGAGCGCATGAACATCCCGCGGGATCCAAAGCAGAACCAGGGGCGCTCTATTCTCATCATAGGGGGCGCCGGTGGTGTTGGCTCTATCGCTATTCAATTGGCGAAACAGCTTGCAGGGCTGCGCGTGATCGCTACCGCGTCTCGCCCCGAGACCGAGCAATGGTGCAAGGAGTTGGGGGCCGATGTCCTCATAAACCATCGCGAAGAGATCGCGGAGGAGTTTCAGCGCGTGGGCGAGGCGGCGGTCGACTATATCCTCTGTCTAGTGGGTACGGCTCAGCATTGGCGCAGTATGGCCGATGTAATCAAGCCGCAAGGCAAGCTCTGTCTTATAGTCGACACCGAGGCTAATCAGCCGGTTAATATCAATTTATTCAAGCCCAAGAGTGTCGCTATTACCTGGGAATTCATGTTTACACGCTCTCGCTTCCAGACCCCGGATATGGGAGAGCAGGGGGAGTTGCTTAATGAGGTGTCTGAGCTGCTAGACAAGGGCGTGTTGCGCCATACTCGCACCGAACACTTTGGTGTGTTGAATGCCGCGAATCTACTCAAGGCTCATGTTAAACTCGAGTCAGGCACGATGCTCGGCAAGCTGGTACTAAACCTGCCCTGAACCTTGCGAACGAGCGATTTTGGAGAAGATTATGGATAGATTGTTTGGCATCTTTCAGCTGCTATTTGCCGGTGTTTTCGCCGCCACTGCCATTGGTACACTCATCAATATGGCCTTTATTGCCACTCGTCCGGAGACCATCTCAGTGGTCAACGTCATTATCGGGCAGACCCTGATGATCGTCTGCCTGCTCGCACTCTCGCGCATTCTGTTTAAGAAAGGCACTGTTCGTATTCGCCCCAAAGAATAGTTTTTGGGGCTCGCCCTGCGAACAGGGTATAATCGCGCGCTTTTATTCCTCATAAGAATGCGCTCCCGTTGGAGCGCTTAGCCTATGCAGGGCTGCGGGTTTCTTTGAACCTCGGCCCTTCCGAGGCCATTGCTGGACATATTGATGCAAGTCATAGAGAAAACAGACGGCTTCCGTGAACAGCAGCCTGGCTGTGTCGCCACTATCGGCAAGTTCGATGGGGTGCATACCGGGCATCAGTTGATCCTGCAGCAGCTGCGCAGCAAGGCGACAGAGCTAGGCCTGCCGTCGATGGTGATTCTCATTGAACCCCATCCCGAGGAGTTCTTCGCAAAGCAGCCTCAGGATTGTCCGGCGCGACTGAGTGAGTTGGAAGAGAAATTAGCGCTACTTGAGGCGCAGGGTGTGGACTTTGTATTCAAGCTGCGCTTCGATGAGCATCTACAAAGACAAAGCGCTCAGGACTATGTCGAGAGCATGCTGATCGACGGCCTAGGCATCGCCTGCCTGATCATCGGCAATGACTTTCGTTTCGGGAATCAGCGCAAGGGCGATTTCGCTCTGCTCAAAGAATATGGCGAGCGCTTCGGCTTCGAATTGATCGAGTCAGCCAGCTGCATTCACGAAGGCGTCCGAATCAGCAGTACCTATGTGAGAGAACAGCTGCAGAAGGGCGATTTCGAGCTGGTAGAGCTACTCTTGAACCGCCCCTATGGAATCTCGGGTACGGTTGTGAAGGGGCAGCAATTGGGGCGCGATCTCGGCTTCCCGACTTGCAATGTAAGATTGAATAGAAAGAATTTGCCCCTACATGGGGTATACGCCTGCGACGTGAAGGTAGACAACGTCGACATGGCGGAACGCTTGCTCAAGGGAGCGGCTAATATCGGTTATCGCCCGACGGTTTCGGAAGGCAGTAAGGCGATCCTAGAGGTGCACCTACTTGATTTCGACAGCGACATTTATGGAGAGCGGATTACAGTGATTTTTCGCCACAAAATTCGGGAGGAACGTAAGTTTGAGTCTTTACAAGCACTACAAACTTGCATCGCTATTGACGTGCAAACCGTCAGAGAATTTTTTGCTAAAGACATGCCTCTCTAGCAACCAGCATAAATCACTGCATCGGCAGTACACAGAATATAGGGTAGCACCATGACAGATTATAAAAGCACGCTCAATTTGCCCCAAACGGCATTCCCCATGAAGGCGAGTCTCGCCCAGCGCGAGCCACAGATGTTGGCACGCTGGCAGGAAATGGATCTCTACGGCAAGATCCGCGAGACCAGTGTCGGTAGGCCAAAGTTTATTCTTCACGACGGCCCTCCCTATGCGAACGGTCCCTTGCACCTCGGGCATACCGTCAATAAGTCTTTGAAAGACATGATCGTCAAGTCTAAAACCTTGGCAGGTTTCGACGCGCCATACGTGCCCGGTTGGGACTGTCACGGCTTGCCGATAGAGCACAATGTAGAGAAGAAGCTCGGCAAGGCGGGCAAGAAAGTTTCTTTCGCGCAGTTCCGCAGCGCCTGTAGGGAATATGCGGCCAAACAAGTCGAGATACAGAAGGCCGACTTCGTGCGCCTAGGTGTGTTGGGCGAATGGGACAATCCGTATTTGACCATGGATTTTAAAACCGAGGCCGACACCGTTCGTGCCCTTGGCAAGATTGCCGAGAACGGGCATCTCGTCAAAGGCTTCAAGCCGGTGTATTGGAGCGTAGTTGGCGGCTCGGCATTGGCGGAGGCTGAGGTCGAGTATCAAGACAAGACTTCATTCGCAATCGATGTGCGCTTTCCCGTGGTCGACAAAGAAAAGTTCCTGGCACCTTTTGGCAAAGTGGCGACGGATCTTGGCGAGCGCAATCTGTCAGTGGTGATCTGGACTACCACCCCTTGGACGCTGCCCTCGAATCAAGCGGTCAGTCTGAACGCAGAACTAGAATATGCGCTGGTCAATGTCGAGTTTGAAAATGGTCCAGAAACTATAGTCGTAGCCGCCGATATGGTGGAAGAGATCATGGCACGCTATGGTCAGGAGGGCTTCGAAGTATTAGCTCGTTGCAAAGGTGCGGCACTAGAGTTGCTATCTCTAGAGCACCCCTTCGTCGCGCGTCATGTCCCCATCATCCTCGGCGATCACGTCACGTTAGAGGCTGGTACTGGTGCGGTACATACGGCGCCCGACCATGGCGTGGACGACTTCAATGTTGGTCGCGCCTACGGTCTTGCCACGCTGAATTTAATAGACGACGACGGCCTTTTCACCGCTGCGGCAGGTGAGTTCGCGGGTGAACATGTTTACAAGGCAGACGAGAAGGTCATCGAGATATTGAAGCAGCGCCATGCCTTAGTGGCCTTGAATAAAATCGTGCATAGCTACGCGCATTGCTGGCGTACCAAGACTCCTTTGATCTACCGTGCTACGCCGCAGTGGTTCATCAGCATGACGGAGAAGGGGCTGTTGAACTCGGCGCTAGAGGCCGTGGCGAACGTGCAATGGATCCCCGATTGGGGTCAGGCGCGTATCGAACTGATGCTCAAGGGTAGCCCAGACTGGTGTGTGTCCAGGCAGCGCACATGGGGCGTGCCTATCACGCTATTCGTGCATAAAGAAACCCATGCACTGCATCCGCGCACTGCTGAACTGATCGAAGAGGTTGCGCTGCGCATCGAGCAGAAGGGCATCGACGCATGGTTCGAGATGACGGCCGAAGAACTTCTGGGTGAAGAGGCTGCACAGTACAGCAAGGTTACCGATACGCTGGATGTGTGGTTCGATTCCGGCGTTACCCATTATTCAGTACTGCAGCAGCGTGACAACTTAGGCTTCCCTGCGGATTTGTATCTGGAAGGTTCCGACCAACACCGAGGCTGGTTCCAGTCTTCCTTGAAGACGGCGGTAGCGATGTATGGCGAGGCACCTTATAAGCAAGTGCTGACCCATGGTTTTACCGTGGACGCACAGGGCCGCAAGATGTCCAAGTCTATCGGCAATACCATCTCTCCACAGGAGGTATTCAAAGAATACGGCGCGGACATCCTTCGTCTGTGGGTGGCTTCGACGGATTATCGTGGCGAGATGACAGCCTCAAGCGAGGTGCTCAAACGCGTAGCCGACTCCTATCGACGCATACGCAATACAGCGCGTTTCCTGCTGTCGAACTTAACTGGTTTCGACCCAGCGTTAAACTTAGTGGCGCCACAGGACATGGTGGCGATGGACTATTGGATCACTCGACAGGCGCAGTTGCTGCAAGCCGAAGTTGAAGCGGACTATAAAGACTATCACTTCCTCGGCGTCTATCAGAAAGTGCATAACTTCTGTGTGATAGAGCTGGGTAGTTTCTATCTAGACGTGATCAAAGACCGCCAGTACACCACTAGCGAAGAATCCTTGGCGCGTCGTTCGACGCAGAGTGCCATGTACCATATCGTCGAGATACTCAGTAAGTTAGTCGCGCCGATCTTGAGCTTCACGGCAGAGGAGATATGGGAGAGCATTCCCGGTGCGCGCGCGAAATCAGTATTGCTCTCGACCTTCTCCGAGGGGCTCGAACTTTTACCCGAGGCACAGGATTTAGACGATGCCTTCTGGGAGAGGGTCATGGCGGTTAAGAATGCAGTGAACAAGGAACTGGAGAAGGAGCGCAGCGAAAAACGCATCGGCTCTGGTCTTGGCGCCGAAGTGACGCTGTATTGTGACGCGCAACTCGATAGCATTCTGAAGCGCCTGCAGGACGAATTGCGCTTCGTGCTCATTGTCTCGCAAGCTAAGTTGCTGCCCTTAGATGAGGGTAGTGCGGCCGCGGCTACCGAGGTCACTGGGCTGCGCGTGCAGATCACGGCATCGAGCAACACCAAGTGCGTGCGTTGCTGGCATCACCGTCCAGACATTGGTGGTAATAGTGAGCATCCGGAACTATGCGCACGCTGTGTCGAGAATATCGCTGGCGAAGGTGAGAAGCGCCTGTATGCCTGATGCAAGCAATACAAATGCGGTAGTTGGAGCAGGGAGTCGTGTGACTTTGCACTTCTCCCTGACGCTGAAAGATGGCACTTTGATCGATAGTAATTTCGACAAACCCGCTGCGACCTTTGTAATGGGCGACGGTAGTCTGTTGCCTGGTTTTGAGGCGGCGTTGCTCAATCATGGCGCTGGCGCTACGATTGATGTGCTCTTGCCCGTGGAGGAGAGCTTCGGCGCTGTAAACCCGGCCAATGTCCAGGTGTTGCCGCGTCGCAAGTTCGCGGGCCTTCTAGCCAACTCAACCGATCCGGTGGTGGAGGGAACTATGCTCTCTTTCGCCGATGCCGGGGGCTTTGAGATTCCGGGCGTAGTGAAGTCTATCGATGAAGATACCTTGGTTGTAGACTTCAACCACCCGCTGGCGGGGCGAGAGATTCGTTTCAAAGCGCAGATCATTTCGGTAATTCCTGCAGACGTACAGGTGATGGAGATTCGTTAATGGCAGTGCAGCAGGTAGACCCTAAAATAGAGATGGGACAGGCACAGGTTAAACTCGCCAATCCTCGAGGTTTTTGTGCAGGTGTTGATAGGGCTATCGACATCGTCAATCGCGCACTGGATATCTATGGCGCTCCAATCTATGTGCGACATGAGGTCGTGCACAATAAATTCGTAGTCGACACCCTGCGCCGTCGTGGTGCCATCTTCGTCGACGAGCTCAGCGATATCCCCTCCATTGACACGGTAGGCCGCTCGTCCATCGTGGTCTTTAGTGCCCATGGTGTGGCGCAAGCGGTGAAAGAGGATGCGGAGCTGCGTGGTTTCAAGGTATTCGATGCCACCTGTCCACTCGTGACGAAAGTGCATCTTGAGGTGATTGGCTTTAGTCGCGCTGGTCGCGAATGTGTGTTGATTGGTCATGAATTTCACCCCGAAGTCGAAGGCACTATGGGCCAGTACGACGATAGCGCTGGTGGCAAAATATACTTGGTCGAATCCGTGGATGATGTTCAGAGCCTGCAAGTGCGCGATCCTTCACAGCTATCCTATGTCACGCAGACGACACTCTCGATGGATGATACGTCGCGAATTATCGACGCATTGCGCCTGCGCTTTCCTCTGATTGAGGGACCCCGCAAGAAGGATATCTGCTACGCCACACAGAATCGCCAAGACGCCGTTAAGCAATTGGCACTTGAGTGCGAGCTTCTATTGGTAGTGGGTTCGCCAAATAGTTCGAATTCGAATCGTCTGAAGGAACTCGCGGAGCGCCTGGGCTGTGAATCCTATCTTATTGATAGTGTCGACGACGTGCAGCCACAGTGGTTTGAGAACAAGACGCGCTTCGGTGTTACTGCCGGCGCATCCGCACCGGAGGTGTTAGTGCAGCAAGTAGTGCAGCGACTTCGTCAAATCTGCAATCAAGCTCCCGAGGAGCTAAAGGGTGTAGAGGAAAACATCGTTTTTAGTATGCCTAAAGAATTGCGCCGCTGAAATTTTAGGTGCTAGTCCCGATGCCGACGTTAGCTCTTAGTGGCTGCGGCGCTTCTTAGCAGCGCCGCGCACTGCTGCGTCCCAAGATCTTCGTGCCCATATAGCGGCTTCATCTTGGTCATCAAAAAGCTGGTCTGGCGCTTGGAAATAGGCGATAGAATAGCTTTTTCCCTGTTTCTCGTAGCTGAATCTCTCAAGTCCCTCATCTTCGAAAATGTGCTGATTCTCGGCGTCAGCCTTTAGATAGAGCGTATCGTCGGCCACTAGCGCGAACATGAGTCCATCGTAGTAGAGCCCATGGCCGCCGAACATGCGGCGCGAGTTGACCTGGCCGAATGTTGCGAAGACTTCTTTTAGAAAATCGATGTAATCACTCATGCCTTGCTGCCTCGTTTTTTACCCTGCGAGCGCTTGTAGGGTGCGTTGATGCCGTTCATTATGGCATCTGACACGTACACTGGGCTCGGATATACTGACATACATGCTCATCCATAATAAGAAGGAAATCCCATGGTAATTTACGGCGTTGCCCTATTGGCGGCTTGTCTAGTCTCCGGCCTGTATATAGGAGAACTGCTCGGGCAGCTACTCGGGGTGCAGGCGAACGTAGGAGGTGTCGGAATCGCGATGGTCCTACTAGTGCTGGCTTCAGGCTCTAAGCGGCTGCAATCCCTAGTCACGGGTCCCTCGGGGGATGGCATAAAGTTTTGGAGTGCGATGTATATTCCTATCGTCGTTGCTATGGCCGCGAGTCAGAATGTGGTGGCAGCGGTTGATGGTGGCCTGCTGGCACTCATCGTTGGAGTGCTCGCGGTAGTGGTCAGTTTCGCGCTGGTGCCACTTATTAGCCGCATTGGCCCACAGAGCGAGCCTTTGCCACCCTTGGAAGAGCCCAGTGCCAGCACCACTAAGCGGGGTGTGTAATGGAGACACTAAGCGAAGTGCTTCGCGCTAATGGACTCATCGTTGCCTTCACTGTTGTGGGCATCACAGTATGGCTGTCCTATGTAGTGTCTAATCGCTTTACCCGCGGGCGCATTCACGGCTCTGCGATTGCGATTCTGCTAGGTTTGGTTGCTGCTTATTTCGCGGGCCTGGAGACGGAGGGGCGACGGGGCGTAGCAGATATTGGCGTTCTAGCTGGAATCGGCATTATGGGTGGCGGCATGATGCGCGACTTTGGCATCGTCTCTACCGCATTCGGTGTTCATCTTGGCGAACTGCGTAAAGCCGGAGTAGTCGGCATGATCTCTATTTTCGCTGGGGTGATTGTCTCCTTCATTATAGGCGCAGTCGTCGCAGTTTTATTCGGTTACAGTGACGCCGAGAGCATCACTACGATCGGCGCAGGGGCGGTAACCTACATCGTCGGTCCCGTGACAGGCACGGCAATCGGGGCGAGCTCCGACGTAATAGCGCTTAGCGTTGCTGCAGGGGTAGTGAAGTCGATCCTCGTGATGATCGGAACCCCGATGGTGGCGCGCTATATCGGTCTTAATAATCCTCAGTCGGCCATGGTCTTCGGTGGGCTAATGGGCACGACCAGCGGTGTTGCCGGTGGTTTGGCCGCGACGGACCCTCGTCTTGTGCCCTATGGGGCCATGACGGCTACTTTTTATACTGGTATTGGCTGCCTTCTTGGCCCGTCAATTCTCTATTTTATCGTGCGAGCACTTGTGTGACGCTTAATGTTTGATGGATTGACTCTATGAATACAACAACGAATATGCGGCCATTTCCCGCAATCAACTATAGCAACAATGCCGTTGCGCTCAACGAAGACGCGGCGCAGTGGACTTACACTGAGTTGCGACAACATATTGACCGCTTGGCTAGCGGTCTGTTGGGAAAAGCCCGCGACCTTAAAGAGGAGCGGATTGCTTTTTTTATGCCTGCGAGCGTAAATTATGTTGCTACGTTACTGGGTATATGGCGTGCGGGTGGTATTGCAGTGCCCTTGAATATAGCCGCCGCAATGCCAGAGATTGAACATGCCTTAAGCTGCGCAAAAGTCACACGGCTCGTCGTCGGGATTAGTTCTCCAGCGGAATCTCTAACCCCTTTGTTTAGCTTGTGTAGAGGTCTAAACATTGAGGTTCTTAATTTCTCTGATGTCTTGAGCGATAAGATAATGGTGATGCCCGAGCTCGATATCGAACGGCGTGCAATGATGCTTTTCACTAGTGGCACAACCAATAAACCGAAAGGAGTAGTGAGTACCCATAAGAACATACGGGCGCAGATTACGACTCTATTAGAGGCTTGGAACTGGCAGGTTGAGGATTCCATTCCATTGTTCCTTCCGTTGCACCATATTCACGGCATTATCAACGTGCTTTGTTGTGCTCTCTGGATCGGGGCGCGAGTAACTCTATTTGCGCGTTTTGATATGGGGACAATACTCGCGCGCGTTGAGGATCGAGATTACAGTGTCTTTATGGCGGTCCCCACAATTTATGTGAAAATTATCGGCGAGTTGGAAAAGCTCCCAGAGCCTAGGCGCAAGCGAATCTGCACGGGATTCAAAGATATGCGCTTGAACATCAGCGGTTCCGCAGCCTGTCCAGTAAAGCTTTACAATCAATGGAAAGAGCTTACCGGGCAGACTCTGTTAGAACGCTACGGGATGACCGAAATCGGCATGGGTATTTCGAACCCTTATTTCGGTGAGCGCCGTGCGGGTGCTGTTGGAGTGCCACTACCCGGCGTCGAAGCCGAGCTGTTCGATGAGGCAGGAAACATTATCGAAGGTGACGATACACCCGGCGAGATTCGCATACGTGGCGACAACGTATTTCTCGAATATTGGGACAACCCAAAGGCTACCGAGGATAGTTTTATCGATGGCTGGTTCTGCACAGGCGATGTAGCGGTACGAGAGACCGGTTACTACCGCATAATGGGTCGCTCGTCGGTCGATATTATAAAGTCGGGTGGCTATAAATTATCTGCCCTCGAGATCGAAGGCACGCTGTTAACTCACGAGAGTGTTGCAGAATGCGCGGTGATAGGAGTCGAGGACGAGACTTGGGGCGAGGCGGTCACGGCGTTTGTCGTTCTTAAGCCTGAGCAAGTTTTAGAGTATGCAGCACTGAAGAGGTGGTGTGAGACTCGCATGTCTCCCTATAAAATACCTAAACATCTGCGTGTGGTGGAATCGCTGCCGCGCAATGCCATGGGCAAAGTCATGAAACCGGAGTTGAAGAAACTGTAAGTGGGAATGAGGAGGAATAAAATTGAAAAGTTTCATTAATATTCTGAAGGATAATCGTGGCTTTTTCGTATTTCTATTGTTGATGTCCGTGTTCAGGAGCGGCATCGCCGATTGGAATGTGGTACCCAGTGGCTCGATGAAACCGACCATAGTGGAAGGCGATCGCATACTCGTGAATAAGCTCGCCTACGATGTGCAAGTGCCTTTTCTGTACCACTCCCTCAAAAAATTGAACGACCCACAACGTGGCGACATCATCGTTTTTGATTCGGAAGTAGCGCAGCTACGCCTTGTGAAGCGTGTTATAGGGCTGCCTGGTGACGTTGTTGAGATGGTCGATAACCAGCTTTATATCAACGGGCAAGCGTTGCAGTACGACGTGCTTGAGTCGCACCAGAATCAAATAGATGAAAGAGAAGACTTGCTCGGTATTGTGCACACAGTGCGGCTTAATCGAGAAGGCTCTCGCCTTTCTTCATTCGAACCAACGAAAGTGCCAGAGAACTTCTACCTGGCATTGGGGGACAATCGTGACAATAGTTCCGATTCTCGCGTGATTGGTTTCGTTCCCCGGTCCGAGATTATCGGTCGAGCAAAGAAGGTAGTAATGTCGGTGGACTATGACCGCTATTACATGCCGCGCGGTGACCGTTTTTGGAAAACGCTTTAGTTATCTAAGCTCATCGAGGACGACCTCGGTGAATCTATTTCTAATGCGGGACGGCTCGCGCTTGCAAGGTCTCGATTATGGTTTGGCTTATTGTAATTTTCGCGGGTTTGTTGGAGATTGTCTGGGCCGTTGGCCTGCGTTATACCGATGGTTTTACACGCCTGTGGCCCAGCGTTGGAACCTTGTTAGCCATGGGCGTCAGCTTCTTCTTACTCAGTCTTGCCATGCGCACTCTCCCTACTGGCACAGTCTACGCTGTGTGGGTTGGTATCGGCGCTGTCGGCACGGTGGTGTTCGGTGTTCTCTTCCTCGGAGAACCTGCTAGTCTTCCGCGAATTATCAGTATCTTGTTGATTATATTCGGCATTATTGGTCTTAAGTTAAGTTCTTGAAACTCAATGTTTCTGCCTGCTTTTCCATTTGACTAGGGAAGGTGGGCAATGAGACCATCTGGCAACGTTCATCGAAACGGTGAGCGCCTTTACCGTAAAACTCCCCGCAAACGATGCATCCCATTCAAGCATTTAACAACACGAGAAGAGGAATGAAGACAAAAGCTAAAGTAGTAATTTCGTCACTGGACGCAGAAAGACTGGAGCGCATCATCGATGCCTTGCCGACGAGCGCCTATGCCGTAGGTGAGAAATTGGAGGAGGAGCTCGCCCGCGCAAAAATTGTCGAACCGAAGTTGATACCGCCGACAGTGGTGACTATGAACTCTACTGTTCGCTTTAAGGTGGACTCGTCCAACGAGGAATTTACAATGACTTTGGTTTATCCCAAGGATGTTGATGTTGCTCAGAATAAGATATCCATACTCGCCCCCGTGGGCAGCGCAATGCTCGGGCTCGAGCAAGGCGCAGAGCTCGAATGGCCGAAGCCTGGGTTTGGCATGTTGAAGGTCCAGATCGAAGAGATAACCTACCAACCCGAGCGTGCGGGGGATTATCATCGCTAAGGGATTGCGATTACTTCGTCATTCGAAATATGGAAGTTCGAGTAAAACTGACGCAAGCCTCCAACACGGTGGCTTGCGTTTCTACATTGGCGCGCCTTTTGCCAAATGTATAAATGTTAAGTACAGACTCACATAAAGAAGCAAACAGAGGCACTAAGTGGCGGAGATTAAGTTCAGCGATGAAGAGAAGCTAGCGATTGGGCAGAGAGTGCAGCGCTATGTTGAAGAAGAGTTAGATCTAGAAATCGGCCAGTTTGATGCGGAGTTTCTGTTAGATTTTTTCGCGAAGGAGATTGGCGGCTATTTCTATAATCGCGGGCTCTACGATGCCCAAGCGGTGCTAGAGAAAAATATCGAAGAGATTGGTGAATCTATCTTGCAGCTAGAGAAGGCGACGCAACTCAAGCGCTAAGCTAAGAGATCAACTGGCAATGTTCAATTGGATGAAGTGTCCTTTTCCCGTTAAACTCCTAGATTAGAGTCTGGATTCGTCCCCTAATAATTAGAAGAGATAAAGATGAATAATCGACGCATATTATTGCTTTGTGCCTCTCTTGCCTTCGTGATTGCCATTTCCTCATGGTTGTATGTAAAGGCGCCTCCTGCCACATCGATGCAGATAGGAGAGGCGGGGAATACTGTGCTTACAGTCGAGGATGCTCAAGCTCTAGCAACTGCAGCCGAGCAAGGCGCTTCTAGTTCGCGGCTCCAAGCAACTGATTCGCTCGCCTCTACAGGCGACGATGAAGCTGAAGATGAGACCCTTGCTACCTCAGGCAACAGTGCACAAGCTGCGCAGAATTCAGATGATTTCAATAAACCTAGTGCAGAGGAACCCGCCCAGAATGCCGATTCATCGGAAGAGGGGGGGGCGCTTGTATTGAGCGACTCGGTATTTGCCGCGATAGAGAATGTTCAGCAGTTACAGCTAGACGGGCAGTGGGAGGCATCATTAGATGTGTTAAACGCACTTTACGAAGATTTCGACGAACTCAATAGCTTCGAGCAGGTCACCTTGTTGAATTTTTATACCAATACACTGCTGCGATTTGAGATGTGGCCAGAATCCATCGGCGCATTTTCGCGGATGCTGACTATACCTGATTTGCGGCCCGATATTGGTGCTAGGGCGCTCATGGCGCTAGGTCAATTACACGCAGAAGTCGGTCAGTACGCCGCTTCAATCAGTTATCTTAGGAGTTGGCAAGACGTGACGGTGGGCATGGAGAATATGGAGCGCAGCAACGCAAGAGTGAACGAGCTACTCGCGCAATCCCGCCTTGGCTTGCAGCAAGCGAACAGCGAGGCGCAGTAAGAATGAAGACGATCGGGATGTTGGGCGGCATGAGCTGGGAGTCTACTCTGAGTTATTATCGTGCGCTAAATCTCGGCGTAAAGGGTGCCTTAGGTGGTCTGCACTCGGCGAAGATTCTTCTCAATAGTGTCGACTTTGCCGAGATCGAAGCGCTGCAACACGCAGGGCGCTGGGATGAGACTGCTTTGATCCTCGCCGATGCCGCTGTAGCTCTAGAGACAGCTGGCGCGGATTTTCTAATGATCTGTACCAACACCATGCACAAGGTTGCTCCGCAGATTCAAGCCCGCATAAAAATTCCCTTACTTCATATCGCCGATGCTACAGCGAGCGTGTTGCGCAAAGACGGAGTGAAGAAAGTCGGCCTTCTAGGTACGCGATTTACGATGGAGCAGGATTTCTATCGGGAGCGAATTCAGGCGCAGGGAATTGATGTAATTGTACCGGACCCAAGTGCGCGTGATTTAGTACATGGGGTGATCTACGAAGAGCTTTGCCTAGGAAAAATTAATGCGGAGTCGAAAGTTCAGTTTCTGAAAATCGTGGATGCGCTCGCAGGGGCAGGAGCCGAGGCCGTGATTCTTGGCTGCACCGAGATAGCTTTGCTCATTCAACAAGCAGATACACCTATCCCGCTTTACGATACGACCGCAATACATGCGGAGCAGGCGGTACTATTCGCACTGGCTTAATGCTGTCGCAATGGTTTACTTTGTTTGCCATACTTCTTGCTGTCTTCAAATGCGATTGGTAGAGGTAAAAGCTGGTGAATGAACAGCTCTTGTTAGAGGCGATTAATCAGACGATGCCCTTCGGTAAGTATCGTGGTCGTAAGTTGTTAGAGTTACCTGAACCCTATCTAGTTTGGTTTCACAATCAAGGCTTCCCATCGGGCAAGCTTGGTGAGCAGCTGGCCTTGATGCACGAGGTCAAAGTCAATGGCTTAGAAACGCTGCTATACCCCTTATTGAAGAATGCCTCCCCGCGCAGATGAGCTAGGGTGTTGGCTCCTCAAAAACTTCCGCATTCTCATTCGCAATGTTCATGAAGTTAGCCTTGAACTCTGGCAGCAGGTAACCCTGTTGGATAAGCGCATCAGTGGCTATTTCGTATTCTCTTAAATATTCTTGGGGGCTGGAATAACGCTTGCTCAATGCGGGGCGAGGATCCTCACTGGCTTGTGCCTGTGCAGGTGTTGTGGCGAAGGGAATATAGCCTCCGGATAGACGAGCCAATTCTGTCTCTGCTCCCGATACGGGGTTGCGTAAGTTCCAAGGTACGAAGGTGCCAAGTGGCACTGCTGTAAGTGGGGGCAGAATAGTGCTCTGCGGTAGGTCGTTGTTATCGCGATTTACCTTCGGCACTTTCGCACCATACCAGTCGTTGCTGAACATAGGATGCAAGTCGATAATGCCTTGTTCTAGAAAACGCTCGCCGAAATTTGCAGAGCCGATCTGATACATCGCTTTTGGGTGTTCGTAGCCGGGTAGGGGGCGCCAGGCATCTGGGTTGATAGTGCCATTGTCGAGATGAGATGCCACTAGAGTGCCATCGGCGATCTTAGGGTAACGGCTAGGCGGGGGAGTGCTGTCGTCACTAACCCAGTCAACCATCGCGACTAAGAGCGTATTGGCGATCGGGGTCCAGCGATTGTGATTGCTGGGCAATTGACCGAAGCCACGCCCGCTGCTGGGGATACCGCTCCCGGAGCCGTGTTGGGAGCCGCCAATAGTATAGAAGCGCACGTTGTCAGGTATCTGCGCGTCCTGAGTGCCTTGGGGATTGGTATGGGCCAGTGAACCTGCGCGTACCCAATACTCATTCGAGGTCTGGATATGCATGACTTTAGGCTCAGTATTGCTCAATCGGGATTGACTCAAGATACCATCGACCCGACCGGAAAAAGGGTCGGTGCTATCGCCATAGGTAAAGGGAAAATAGTCATTCGGATACAGCAGGTTCTCATGCTGGCCGTTAGTGCGCGTTGGCATAGCGAAGCGCGTGTTAAACATGCCGAAACCGGCGCCTGCGATGATGGGAACGATGCCGTCGAATACCTTGCGTCCGGCTAAGTCTTCATTGAAACCGTGGTGAACGAATTGGCGCAGCAGGCGACCGCTCTGGGAAATACCCCATGCAACGGTGTGTTCTATGTTGGGCACAGCAAGATTCGACAACTGGGTCTGTAGGGCTGGGTCGTCGGTGCCGTTGCGAAGCAAAGAGACTATGTCGCGAATACCCGCTAATCCCGCGCCACTTAATACTGGGTCTTTCGCCTCGTAGATGAGCTCGTAAATAAGCCCTGGCTCTAGGCCGCCATCGAGAACGAGGCTGACCATCGGTTGATTAGACTCGGGCGTAGGCACAATCGCAAAACTATATTGTTCACGCGGGATCGCGATGCGCGGATCCTGCTGATTGACTCGCTTAGTGAGAGTGGCCTCGTTCATGCCGCGGTCGCTAGGGGCATAGGCGAGATGATTATCTCCCGCGATATTGATGTTATTGCCTGGGCGATTACTAATGATTTCATAGCGAACCAAGCCTGTTACGGGCTCTGCACCATTGCTCACAATAGGGGCATGTAGTCGTAGTCGGTCGGCACCTGGGGTGAGCTCGTTAATCCATCCCGTGACTAAATAGGTATAGCCCTTGCGGGTTAAGGGATAGTCGAGGCTGATCTCCGGGGGCAGTAGGCTGCTGCCGCGATTATTAACGCTATACAGAAGGGTATCGCTTACGGTGCCGCCTTTAGGTACATAGAGGTGGAAGTCCGTTGAGAACTCCACCAGTCCGGCGGCATTGCGAGGCGCTAAACCGATATCCACTATGCGCTGATTGCCCGCAGCTAATGGGTCTAAAGTATAGAAAATCTCTCCTCTGATTGCCTCGTACTGCATGGCTGCGCTCGAATCTCCAAGTGTCTCGCGACTCCGAATCTCTATGCGGGAGACCTCTGCCTGAGCGAATGCAGTGGAGGCGAGGCAAGCCAGAAAGGTGATGGCGCGAACAAGACGGCTGGTGACTATCATCAATTTCCTCGAGGAGTTGGCAGGCCCCGGAAACAGGGGCTGGTCACCCACTAGTACAACACGTATAGGCCTATGCTGAAAAGCTCCACTTTGCTTGCAAATGGTAATAAGAATAATTATCATTAGTTTTCGTTCACTAAAGTAGAAGATATTTGGCGATGATTAGAAAGGGAATTTTTTGGCTTCACCTGATTTGCGGCATTGCGGCCGGCGTGGTGATTTTGATCATGTCCGTTACTGGTGTAATCCTCACGTACGAACGTCAAATCCTAGCATGGGAAGATCGCGCTTATTTCGCTGAGCCTGCCCTGGGGCAGTCCAAGCTTTCTATCGAAACCTTAGTTGAAGGCGCCACCAGCGCAGACTTTACGCCGGAAAGCGTAATAGTCTCTAGCGACCCGCGCGCTCCTGTGACTCTTAGGCAAGGGCGTTCGCAAAGCGTCTATCTCAACCCTTATACCGGGGAGGAGTACACACCTCATAGTCCTGCTCTGGACGATTTCTTCTCTGCTGTCACTGCTTGGCATCGCTGGTTCAATGTCAGCGGTGAGGAGCGTGCTAATGCGCGTGCCATCACTGGTGCAGCGAACCTGATGTTTTTATTTCTAATCATCAGCGGCATCTATCTATGGCTGCCCGCAGTGTATCGCTGGAGTACGATGCGCCTGCGCCTATGGTTCCACCCGAATGCACGCTCCGGGCAGGCCCGTGATTTCAACTGGCATCATGTTTTTGGTTTCTGGGCGGCTATTCCATTGGCGGTGATCGTGGCCACGGCAACGGTGTTTAATTACTCTTGGGCGAATAATCTGGTGTATCGCTTAGCGGGGGAAGAGCCGCCCCAGCGCGGCCAAAGCGCTCCAGTTGAGCAGGATGTGGAAGCCTTAGTTGTGCCCGCGCAGGCCGAGCGGATGGCACTGGATGCGCTGCTATTGAGGGCGCAAGAACAATTAGCAGACTGGCAGACGATTAGCTTGAACTTGCCGGGCACGGATGCGGCGCAGGTAGACTTCTCAATCGATGAGGGCAATGGCGGGCAGCCGCAGAGGCGTCACGCATTGCAGTTGAACGCCTACACCGGCGCTACCATCGCGTGGATTCCATTCAATAGTCAGAGTGCGGGTCGACAGGCGCGTTCCTGGGTGCGGTTTCTGCATACGGGAGAGGCGCTAGGCTTCTTCGGGCAGACCATAGCGGGTCTCGTGTCCTTCCTGTCGGTATTGATGGTGTGGACAGGCTTTGCCCTTGCCCTGCGTCGTTTCTCGCGCTGGGTGCAGAGACTGCGACGTAATAGAAGCCGGGAATCTGATTTCGCCAGCGTTAGCGATTAAGTTGCGTCGGCCTGAAGTTTGGCGCGTCGCTCGAGACTAGCGGCGGGCCAGAACTGCGAAGCCCGATAGTACTGGGCTACTGCAGGAATGTTTTCCGGAAGAACCACCCAAGGGAGTTTCGACTCTGTGAAGATATGGATGTCTGGCGCGAAAAGTGGTGCCTGCAGCAAGCTTCCAACACGGATGAAGGATAGTGACTCGCCAGCGCCAACATAATGGCTCCACAGTGTTACGTTGCAGTGTTGGCAGCGTAGTATCTTCTGGCCCTTGCCGCTGTTACTCGGTACCACTAGTGCCTCGGGCTCACCTTCTAGAAGCTCCACCGATGCAGTCTCTATCAAGGCGTTTATGGCGAATGCACTGCCCGATTCGCGCTGGCACCATGTGCAATGACAGCAGTGAATGAACAGGGGTGCTTGATTAAGTTGATAGCGAATATTGCCGCAGCTGCACGCCCCTTGAATGACATCGCTCATCGTTAGTCTCCTTTGCTCTTATTTCTGGGCAGATTAACTTGCCAGTATCCGACGTCTAGCCAGCGGTTGAACTTCTCGCCCACCTCCTCGAAATGGCCAACTTTGCGCATGCCGAATTTCTCATGCAAAGCCACGCTCTGTGGGTTTGGTAGGGCGATGCAGGCTACAACCGCATGCACTTGTTTGGTTTCGAGAGCCTCGAATAGGGCATGATACAAGGCGCTGCCGACTCCTTTTGCCGTGCCTTGCTGGGCGAGATAGACAGTGATCTCGACGCTAAAACGGTAGGCGAAGCGTGTCTTCCAGGTTGTCGCATAGGCGTAACCCATGATCTGCTCCCCGTCCATGGCTACTAGCCAAGGCAGTCCCAGCGCTTCGATTTGCTCAATGCGCAGTAGCATCTGATCTACGGACACGGGCGTCAACTCGAAGCTGATCACGCTACTTTCTATATAGTGGTTATAAATGGCGCATATCTGCGCGGCATCCGCTTGTGTGACAGCTCTAATCATGGTGTGTCGATTCGATCCTGTAGAGAGTTTGTAAGCATTGCAAAGAGGCATAATATTACAAGCACTGGATTGTCACGAATAGGGACAATCCGCCAATTTTATTATGGGCGCAATTGTGCTATTTCTAAGCAGGTTAGCGATGTAAGGAACAACAACAAAAACACAGTGCTACATCTGAGGATACCACTATGAAATTACTCCCTATCGCATTCGCCGCAGTGACGGCATTGTGCGCATTTACCACTCAGGCGCAAAACGCCGCCAACCTCAACGCTGCTTTGGCAAGCGAGTCTCGTGCGCAGGCCGATCGTGAGGCGGATGCGCGTCGTAAGCCTGCAGAGACGCTCGACTTTTTTGGTATTGGACCGGGCATGATGGTAGTCGATCTTATCGCTTCTGGGGGCTATTACACGGAAGTGCTTGCAAACGCTGTGGGCCCGCGCGGTAAGGTGTATATGCAGAACGCTCCCTCAGCATTAGAGGGGGAGCGCGGAGCCCGCACCGAAGAGGCGATCAATGCTCGCCTCGCCGGGGGCCGCCTCGCCAATGTTGAGCGCCTTAATCGCGATGCCAGCGATCTTGGCCTTCCAGCAAACTCCCTAGATGCCGCGGTGATCGCCTTGGAATACCATGAGCTATTTCGTTCGGCTGATCCGGATGCTGAGATGAAGTTCCTCAATGAGATGAAGCGCGTGCTTAAATCTGGCGGCATCCTAGGCGTAATAGATCATGCCGGTAATGCGGGGAACGACAATGGCCCTATGCACCGTGCAGAGCTGCAGAAAGTGCTCGATGGTGCCACGGCGGCAGGGTTTATTATCGATGGTACTAGCGACCTACTGCGCAATCCCGCTGACGATCGCAGCCTAACCGTCTTCGACGCCAGCATTCGCGGCGTTACCGATCAGTTCATCGTGAAACTGCGTAAGCCTTGATCGAGGCTTGCGCTGGCGTAGATGTAGGGGTACAAATAGCGCACCCTGGCATCTGCGCCGGATCGCAATCTGGAAGGAGAGGCAAAATATGAACCTAGTGACACGCTGGTGGGCAATTGGCCTGCTTCTGATTGTCGCGCTGCCCGCGCCAGCATTCGCTGCGCCGCAAGGCTGGACGGTTTTGCTCGAGCCCGCTCAGCTCGCGAATATTCTGGCGGCGTCTCCCAATGTGCGAGTCATTCAGGTCACTGGCAATTACAGCGCAGGGCATATTCCCGGCTCTATCGATGTTCCCTACACACAGTTTCGAGGGCCGCAAAGCAATCCGGGCGCCGTACCCGCATTAGAAGGCTTAACAACTTTAGTGCGCAGCATTGGTATCAGTGCTCAGACTCCAGTCGCTATTGTGCACGCCGGCGACAATGCCGCGGACTTTGGAGCTGCGGCGCGGGTCTATTGGACGCTGAAGTCTCTCGGCGTGAAGGACCTAAGCCTGCTCAACGGCGGTTTTGCCGGCTGGACATCAGCTAATCTGCCGGTTAGCACCCAAGGGACAATAGTGCCTGCTAGTGATTTTAGCCCGCAATGGAGCGATCAATGGCGAGTCAGCACTAACGAAGTAGAAACACTCGTCGCGGACAATAGCGCCCGACTAATAGATGCACGTACCCCAGATTTTTTCGAAGGCATACATGCCTCTAGTGGCCGTCCCGGCACCATCAAAGGGGCTAGTAATCTCACCTTCTCAGATTTCTTCGAGGGCAGTCGTGTAAAGCCGAAGACGCAGATTAGTCAGATTCTCGCATCTCACTCTCAACCCTCAGCTCCGTTCACGGTCTCTTTCTGTAATACCGGCCATCTTGCTGCCATTAACTGGTTCGTCATGAGCGAGCTGCAGGGCGTGCCCAATACGCGCCTGTATGCCGAAAGCATGACCGAGTGGAGTATGGCGAATCGTCCGATGGACAATGAGCCGAACCGCATCAAGCACTACTGGCGCATGACCACCGATTGGTTCACTAACTTAATCGGCGCCTAACTCCGTGCACTCTGGCAATAGCCCCATCTTCGTTCGACGCACTGCATTGTTGCTTTTTAGCGCAATCCTAGTATTCGGCACCTTCGCAATGGCGGGTCCACGTTCGGCAGCAATGCTCATCGTGGGTCTCGGTTTCGGCTGTGTGCTAGAGGGCATGCGTTTCGGCTTTACTGGCCCTTGGCGGGCCATCGTGACCGAGCGTGACGGTCGCGGCCTCATGGCTCAATTATTCGCTATCGCGCTTACTGCGGTAGTGGCATTCCCGTTATTGGCGTCCCATCCCGATGAGCTCAATGGTGCCTATGCCCCCATCGGATTCGCGATGCTGGTAGCGGCGTTCGTGTTCGGCGCTGCGATGCAGGTAGTGATGGGCTGTGGCTCTGGCACACTCGTGAACGCCGGTAGTGGCAATGCCATCGGCCTGATTGCCCTGCTCGGTTTCGTCTTGGGTAGCTTTTTAGGTAGCCTACACTTGGCGTGGTGGACCTCCTTGGGGGCATTGCCGGTGTATACGCTACAAGGTTTGTTTGGGAATTTGGGGGGCTTGTTTGTCACTCTGCTAGGGCTTGCTGCCATTGGGCTCATCGTTCTTAAAAGAGCGCGTCCCGGTATGCGTTTGCCTAGGCGCGGCTTGTTTGTAGCGGCGTTATTGATCGCATTGTTAGCCACATTGAATCTGGTGATCGCAGGGCAGTCTTGGGGAGTCGTCTATGGACTAGGGCTGTGGGGAGCTAAGTTAGTCAGTGCTGTAGGTGTGGATTTAAGCTCGAGTGATTTTTGGGGGGCTCCCGCACATGCGCAACGTTTGCAGCAATCGCTGCTGACGGATGTCACCTCCCTGAGCAATATCGGCATCATCGTCGGCGCGTTTATCATCATGCGCTGGCGCAGTTCACCAGGACCGCAAGTAGCAGCCTTGAGACCATTAAGTTGGCTCGCAGTCGCGCTCGCAGGCATCGTCCTTGGGTATAGCGCTCGCGTCGCATTTGGCTGCAATGTTGGTGCGTTCTTCAGCGGTGTCTCAACCGGTAGCCTGCATGGCTGGGCTTGGTTTTTCGCGGCGTTCGCCGGTTCTATCCTAGGTATAAGGCTGCGACCGAGACTACTGCAAACCCTGCTTCCACAAGGAGCTACACAATGAGCAGTATCGAGGACATCCCCTCCCGTCCTGTTGTGGGCTATGCGGCGTTGGGATTTTTGCTAGTGCTGCTAGTGGTGGACTTTCGGCAGGCGCAACCGATCAATCCCTATCAGGCCCCAGCTCCGGTCGCTTTAGGTTCAGGGCAGGCTCCGACCGCCGCGCACTGTACTGCACTCTAGCTCTGTCCCTAGCAGGGCACGGTAGGCACCAGAAGGCAATGCGGGGTCTAGAGTAATTGCGCCGATCTGGGTGCGATGTAGGCTTAGTACGGGGTTGCGAAACCGGCCAAACATCCGCTTGATTTGGTGGTAGCGACCCTCTGTCAGGGTTATGCGCGCGAGCTGCGGCGCTAGGACCTCAAGGCGGGCAGGACGCGTTACGATATCCTCGAAGGGGAAGTGAATACCTTTTGCAAAAGCCTCCACGCATTCTTCGCTAATGGCGTGTTTTACGCCCACGATATAGGTCTTCTCGACGTGTTGCTCTGGGGCCATCAGGCCTCGTGACCACTCCCCGTCATTCGTCAGTAGCAGTAGGCCGGTAGAGTTCTTATCTAGGCGACCAACGATGTGCAGGCCGGCATGTTGAACTGCATCGAGAAGGGCGAACACGGTGCGCTGACTGGCATCGATGGTCGCACTTAAGATGCCTGCCGGTTTGTTCAGCATCAAGTATTGGGCTTGTTCATGGGGCAGAGTCTTGTCATCGACAATGACGACGGCAAACTGATTGATCTGCAGATCAGAGTCGCGGGCGATAGCGCCGTTGACGCGGACGCGCCCTGCGGCTAGCAGAGGTTTTACATCCCTGCGATTGATGCGCAGCGCACTGGATAGGTAGCGATCGAGTCGGGTGCGTTTAGTGGCCATAGGCGGTATTAGCGAACAATCATCATGCGCGATGCGCGAGAAATTGAAAAGTTGCTTAGGACTTTTTGACGAACTCGGACTTTAGCTTCATCGCTCCGATCCCGTCGATCTTACAGTCAATGTCGTGATCGCCATCCACGAGTCGAATATTCTTCACCTTAGTCCCCACCTTCACCACGAGAGAGCTGCCTTTTACTTTAAGGTCTTTGATCACGGTAATAGTGTCGCCATCGACTAGAGGATTGCCGTTGGCATCGGTCGTGAGTTTTGTGTCAACGGGCGCAGCTACGGCTGGAGCCATTGCCCATTCGTGAGCGCACTCGGGGCAAACGAACATGTCGACACTCTCATAGGTGTATACGGAGGCGCAGGCGGGGCAGGGCGGCAGATCAGACATCGAATTGGGCTCATGATTAGCGATTGAGGGTCGGCATAGTGCCGTATAGATAGGGGGGAGTCCACCCTGGGCGCGGACCATACGCTAAGCTGCAGCGCTATCATTTTCGCTAATGTAGGTTGTAGCAGCTACAACCGGGACTTATGATATTGCGTAACGACTCCTAAAAACTCATCTTCCGAGGTGCTCTATGCCATTCCCCTTACTAAAGAAAACCCTGCTTCTAAGTTCTGTATTGCTCCTAGCAGGCCAGGCCTTTACAGCCGATAGCAGCAAGCAACTCGAGATAGATGAGAACTCCTTCGATTGCCTTGGAGCAATGACCCAAGTAGGCGAATTCTTCGTATCAAACTTACTCGGCAATCTCGATGAGACGGTTGCCGTGGCCAGCTCTGAGACCGGCGGCAAGTATCCTGTTGGCTCCATGGTTTCCTTGATTCCGTCCGAGGTAATGGTGAAGCATCAAGACGGCTGGAATCCAGAGACTAACGACTGGGAGTTCTTTGAGCTTAGTGTTTCGGAGATGGGCAGCAAGATTGCCGTGCGGGGCACTACTGAAGTAGTGAATCAGTTTGGTGGCAACTGCTTTGGCTGCCATACACTGGCACGAACAGAGTGGGATCTAATCTGCGGCACAGGGCATGGCTGCGCGCCACTGCCCATCACAAGAGAGCAGATCCATGCTATGCAGAACAGCGATCCTCGCTGCGAGATGAAAGAGTGAGCTAGAGGCGCCATAGGGGGCTGTTGCCGAGCTTTGGCCCCCATAATCGTCTGTTAGTTAACCTTGAAACCCGGTACTATCTCGCCCTGCCAAATTTTACTAGAAAGAGTTGATAAGGAGAGAGTGTGTACAGATCAATAGTATTCCTGTTCCTAAGCTTGTTTGGCATTGCCTCTGCCTATGGGCAAGACGCCAATGTTGCACAAGGTGAGGTAGTGTTTCAGGATGAATGTTCCCGTTGTCACGTGCCGGTGGAGATGGATGCCCGGTTACGCGCACGATGGGTAGGACGAACTGGGGGCGAGCTTTATAACCTTATTCGCACCACGATGCCTGCCGAAACCCCTGGTTCTTTGACCAATGACCAGTATATGGACGTCACCGCGTTCATTCTATCCGCGGGCAATGTGCCCGTACCCGGCGGCCAGTTGAGTAGCGCAGAGCTTGAGGCTTTGCCTATTACCCCTGGTGCACTTGCCTCTAATAATACCGAAAGTTTCGATTGGACCCATTTTAACGGGTCTGAGCATTCCACTCGTTATGCCCCGTTAGATCAGATCAACGCCCAGAACGTGGGTAATCTGCAAATCGCGTGGATGTTCAATACGAGCTCTTTCGGGCCCGCGCCAGAGGCCTTGAGCGTCACCACTCCACTGATGGTCAATGGTCGTGTGTTTCTGACCGCCGGTGCAACGCGCAACATCGTCGCGCTGAATGCGGAGACTGGGCAGATCGACTGGACCTGGCGACCTGACGAGAGCGAGCGTTTCGACGCAGCTCCTCGCAAGGGTTCAGGCAAAGGACTTAGCTACTACAATAATGACGGGCAGGAGACGATCTACACCATCACTCCTGGCTATTATCTCGTTGCACTCGATGCCACTACTGGTCGCGAGATCGAATCATTCGGCGATGGTGGCTGGGTTGACCTTCAACAGGGCCTGCGCCTTGGGCCAGGCCGTGATGACATCGATATCGGCATGTCGTTCATGCCCATGGCGATCGACGGAGTGGTAATCACGGGTGCTGCGCATCTCGTAGGCATGCGCCCGTCCTCAGCAAGCAATGTGAAAGGCGACATACGCGGCTTCGATGCTAGCACTGGGGATCTGTTGTGGACCTTCAAGACTATTCCGGAGCCTGGCGAGCCGGGCTACGAGTCTTGGTTGGCTGGGGCCGAATTCACGGGTAATGCCGGTGTTTGGGCCCCTATGTCGGCAGACGAAGAGCTGGGTATCGTGTATCTGCCTGTCGAGTCCGCTACTGGCGACCGTTACGGCGGCGACCGTCCGGGAAGCAATCTTTTCGCAAGTTCGACGGTCGCGCTGGACTATAAGACGGGTAAGATGCGCTGGCACTTCCAATCGACCCACCATGATATTTGGGATTGGGATACACCGTCAGCACCGATCCTTGCGACACTGCCTAGTGGCAAGAGAGCATTGATTCAGACGCTGAAACAATCTCATTTGTTCACTTTCGATCCAGCAACTGGCGAGCCCTTATTTCCAATCGAAGAGCGCTCCGTTCCGCAGACCGATGTGCCGGGAGAGTGGACCTCATTAACACAGCCTTTCCCAAGTAAGCCGGCGCCATATGACCGTCAGGGCTTTCAGGAAGATGATTTAGTCGATTTCACACCGGAGATAGCAGCCTTGGCCAAAGAGGCAGCCTCAAAATTCCGCTTCAGTGAGTCGGTGTTTACGCCAGCCTCTTTGTTCGAGGATCCGAAGGACGGCACGCAGGGTACTCTGCATTTACCGTCGTCCACCGGTGGCTCGAACTGGGAAGGCGCAGCCTATGACCCAGAGACAGGGCTGTTGTATGTGCCCTCGCGCACCGCAACTAGCGTGCTATCTTTGACACACGAGCCCGATGTTTCTGATGTGAAATATATACAGGGCGGCAGCCGAACTCCTTCGGTGCAGGGTATTCCCTTGGTCAAGCCACCCTATGGCCGCATCACCGCGATCGACATGAGCACTGGCGAGCACGTGTGGCAGGTTGTGAATGGCGATACTCCCGAGGAGATTAAGAATCACCCTCTACTCAAGGGCGTGGATATTGGTCGCACTGGCAAGCCAACGCGTTCCGGTTTAGTCCTTACTAAATCTCTTCTGTTCGCTGGCGAGGGTGTTGGCGGAGATCCCGTACTCTGGGCCTTCGACAAAGCCACCGGCGAGGTCGCGGCTAAGATCGGCATGCCGGGTGTTGTAACTGGTGTTCCAATGACCTATATGTATCAAGGTAAGCAGTATCTTGTAATGGCGATTAGTTCGCGAGGCGAAGCCGCTCGTATCATTGCCCTTACATTGCCATAAGTAAGACGTGGCAGGTGCAGGCTAAAACCCTGCGCCTGTCTTCTTTCTAGGAAACAAGGAGGCGTTATGAGTACCACGACTATTATCGTTTTGGTTGTAATAGCGGTTATTGCGCTTTACGCGATTGCCATTTTCAACCAGCTCGTCAGCTTACGAAATCGGTATCAGAATGCGTTCGCCCAGATCGAGGTGCAGCTCAAACGACGTTACGATCTCATTCCTAATCTTGTTGAAACCGCTAAGGGCTACCTCTCTCACGAGCGCGAAACCCTCGAGGCAGTAATCGCCGCGCGTAATGCCGCGGCCAATGGCCTAGCGGCCGCTGCCGCCAACCCTGGCAACGCTGCTGCTATGAGTGATCTGGCAGGCAAAGAGGGGGCCTTAGGCGCCGCCATGGGGCGGTTGAATGTTGTTATGGAAGCCTATCCAGACCTCAAGGCAAACCAGAACATGATGCAGCTGAGCGAAGAGCTCACTAGCACAGAGAATAAGGTGGCGTTTTCTCGCCAGGCCTTTAACGATCAGGTGATGGCCTATAACACCTACAAGCAGTCCTTCCCTCCGGTAGTGTTTGCCGGAATGTTTGGCCATGGGGAAGACGCGTCTCTGTTGCAATTTGAGGACAGCGCCGAGATTCAAGCTGCGCCGAAGGTGTCATTCTAATTTCCCAATAGTTGAGAGCCGCCATGGATTTCTTTAGATCACAGGATATTGCCCGTCGCAATACGGTCAGGCTTGTGGTCCTGTTTGCCCTGGCGCTTATCAGCCTCGTTGCGATTACTAATCTATTGATCATGTTTGGTCTCGGCGCATTTGCCGAGACTATCGATGTGCCGATGTTCCAGCAGGTGGACTGGCACCTCTACGCCTATGTGAGCGTGGCCGTTGTCGCCATAGTAGGCTTCGGTTGCGTCTACAAGATCATCAGCCTCTCCGGGGGTGGTGCCCGAGTCGCGGAGATGATGCAGGGGCGCCTGATAATTCAAGGCGGCAATGATGTTCACGAACAGCGCATCCTCAACGTTGTAGAGGAAATGGCGATTGCATCGGGCACGCCGGTTCCTCCCGTCTACCTCATAGAAGAGGAAGGCATTAATGCATTCGCGGCAGGATATAGCCCCGCAGACGCGGTAATCGGTATAACCCGCGGAGCCATCCAAAGCCTCACCCGAGACGAGCTGCAAGGCGTGATCGCCCACGAGTTTAGCCATATCCTGCATGGCGATATGCGCCTCAATATTCGCCTGATTGGCATTCTCCACGGCATCATGGTGCTGGGCATCATGGGTTATTATCTCTTACGCAGTACACATCTCTCGCGGCGTTCTAAAAATAGCGGCAATATCGCAATTGTTGGTATTGGGCTGATGATTCTTGGCTTCGCGGGCACCTTCTTTGGCAACCTCATCAAGTCGGCGGTTAGTCGTCAGCGCGAGTTCCTTGCGGACGCCTCCGCCGTGCAGTACACCCGTAACCCCGATGGCATTGCCGATGCATTGAAACGAATTGGCGGCAGCAAAGTCGGTTCAGTTCTTGAGAACCCCGGTGCTGCAGAGATTAGTCATGCTTTGTTTGGTAATGGCGTGCGTTTCTCGATTAATTCACTATTTGCGACCCATCCTCCGCTGGAGAAACGCATCAGTGCGATTCAGCCAAATTGGGATGGCAGTTTTGATATTAAAGAGAAGGTTGAGCAGCCGGAGACTAGTAAGAAAGACACAGCGGCTAAGCTGACACCTCAGGGTGCGATGAGTGCGCTCACAGCTCTAGCAATGACCGATGCGCTGATGAGCCAGGCCGGCAATCCGCAGGAAGCTAACTTGCAGCGGGCGCAGGAGCTGCTAGCTGCTATTCCCCGAGTATTGCTCGAGGCGGCGCATAACCCTTTTAGCGCCAGGGCACTTATTTATTTCCTCTTGCTCGATGATGATGCCGCAATGGCGCGCCATCAACTCGACGCGATGCGCGGCAGCGCCGATCCTGCCGTGTACGAGGCATTAGTCAAAATGTTCGAGGAGCACCTAGAGGTCTCGCAGGATTTGCGCCTGCCATTGGTCAACCTAGCGCTGCCAACACTGCGCCAATTGAGCGCCGAGCAATACACCTTGTTCCGCAAAAACTTGGAAGTGTTGGTGTCCAGTGATGGGCGCACTAGTCTTTGGGAGTGGGTATTGCAGAGAGTTGTGCTGCATCAGTTGGACGCAGTGTTCCAGCCTAGTAACCGCTTTCATCATCAGGCTCATCACAGCCTGCGTCAGCTCGCGCCGCAATGTGCCATCGTGTTGGGTTTTGTCGTGCGGGCCGGTGGCCAGGATGGACTTAGCGATGAAGAGGTCTTTGCGAAAGCGATGACAGAGCTAGGCTTGCCAGAAACCCCAATGCCAGACAAGGCAGCGTTTAGCATAGAAAGTATCAATAAGGCATTGGAAGCCCTGCAGGGACTGCGGCCCCTCAAGAAACCAGCTTTCTTAAAAGCCTGTGCAGTAGCGATTGCTGCAGATGGCGTGGCCCATGCCATCGAACTAGAATTATTCCGCGCCATTGCCGCTACACTGGATTGCCCACTGCCTCCTATCCCGCTTCCTATCGAGGCCAAGTAGAGGTCTCAATGCTCAATGCTTTCGCCACGCGATTTGCACTGTATTTGCAGGCACGAAACCTCTATTACGGCTGGATAGTCGCCGCCACTACTTTCTTAACGATGCTGGCAACGGCCGCCGCGATGGGCTCGGCCGGTATCATGATCGCGCCTCTGCGCGACGAGTTTGGCTGGACCACCGAACAAATCTCCACCGCCATTTCTATTCGCTTAATTCTTTATGGGCTGTTCGGCCCCTTTGCCGCTGCATTCATGAATCAGTTCGGTGTGAAGCGCGTAGTGGTGTTCGCACTCGGGCTAATCTGTTCTGGCATTTTCGCCTCCTTCTTCATGACGCAGTGGTGGCATTTGCTCCTACTGTGGGGCGTGGTAGTGGGTATCGGCACGGGAATGACGGCGCTGGTGCTCGGGGCCACAGTGGCCACGCGTTGGTTCAATAAACGCCGCGGCTTGGTTGTGGGCTTGATGACAGCGAGCACGGCGACGGGACAGATGATTTTTCAGCCCTTGCTCGCAAGCCTGACAGAGGCCAGTGGCTGGCGCGTCGCGATGACTATCATCGTTGTGTTGATGCTAGTGATCATGCTGCTAGTATTATTGCTGATGCGTGACCATCCGGCCGACGTACAGCTGCCCATCTATGGCGAAGAGAATTTGACTGCGCCACCGCCGCGCAGTGTAGGACTCAGGGCAATGTTAATGGCGCCGTTGCACAATCTGCGGGAGGTCTCCAAGACGGCCACGTTTTGGGTGCTGTTCTTGAGTTTCTATGTCTGTGGTTTCAGCACCAATGGACTGATTCATACCCACTGGGTGCCTATGAATCTCGACTTCGGGGTGGCGGCTGTTAGCGCCGCCTCTATGCTCGCAATCATTGGCATGTTCGATTTTATCGGCACCATTCTCTCGGGTTGGCTATCCGACCGCTTCGACAATCGTTGGCTACTATTTTGGTTCTATGGTCTGCGCGGGCTGACCTTGATCTTCCTGTCGTTCTCCGACTTTGGAATGCTGGCCCTTTTCTTGTTCGCGGTCTTCTACGGATTGGATTGGGTGGCGACCGTGCCTCCCACGGTAAAGCTCACCACGGCACGCTATGGCGCTGCGACGGCAAACATGACCTTCGGGTGGATCTTCGCGGGGCATCAACTAGGAGCGGCCTCTGCGGCCTATATAGCGGGTGTTATGCGCACGGACCTACAAACCTATATGCCAGCGCTTCAGCTAGCCGGTGCGCTGTGCATGATGGCGGCGCTGGTCGTATTGATGATCCGTCAGCAACGCTCCGTTCTAGCGACACCTTAGGGGCTTGCTAGCGAGGCGCAAATACCAGCGCTAGCAAGTCGTTGGGTTTAAGCCGTAGCTTTGTCCAGCGCAGGATAGTCCGTGTAGCCTTCGGGGCCAGAACCATACATAGTGGCTGTGTTGAGCTCGTTTAGCGGTGCATCGTCGCGCAGTCTTGTCACTAGGTCAGGGTTGGCGATATACCAGCGACCAAAAGCGACGGCGTCACCAATGCCTTGTTGGATCAAATCCTCTGCCATCTCTTTCGTCATCTGTTCGTTGATGATGACCTTGCCGCCAAAAGCCTTCTTCAACGCCGGAGTTAGGGCTGGCTGCTTGAAATGCTCTCGAGTACAGATAAACGCGATTTTGCGCTTGCCCAATTCGCTGGCCACATAAGTGAAAGTTTCCAGTGGATTTTCATCGCCCATATCATGGGCGTCCATGCGTGGTGCGAGATGCATGCCGACACGGTCGGCGCCCCACACGGAGACGACTGCATCGGTGACCGCAAGCATGAGGCGGGCGCGATTCTCGAGACTGCCACCGTAGATATCGTCACGATGATTGGTGGAAGTCTGCAGGAACTGGTCTAGTAAGTAGCCGTTGGCGCCATGGATCTCGACGCCGTCGAAGCCGGCCTTCTTGGCATTCTCTGCGCCCTTACGGTAGTCCTCTATGACTTGCTCGACCTCTGCGGTGCTTAAGGCGCGGGGAGTCTCGTAGGCCTTCTCGGGGCGCACTAGGCTGACATGGCCCTTTGCGGCAATAGCGCTTGGGGCAACGGAGGGTTTCCCATCTAGGTAGCGTGGGTCGGAGATTCGACCAACATGCCATAGTTGCAGCAATATCTGACCTCCAGCCTTGTGTACGGCGTCGGTCACACCCTTCCAGCCCTCAACTTGTTCATCGGACCAAATACCCGGTGTGTTGGGATAGCCAACTCCCATCGGGGTCACGGATGTTGCTTCGCTAAGGATCATTCCAGCATTGGAGCGTTGCGTGTAATATTGTGCCATTAAGGTATTGGGAACGCGGCCTTCACTAGCGCGGCAGCGCGTCAGTGGTGCCATAATTATGCGGTTGGGGAGCTGTAGCGCACCGATTTGTATAGGTGTAAAGAGTGTGTTCAACTTTGCTTTCCTTCTTTATTTCAATAGGATGGTGAGGCCAGCGCTACGCGAGGAAACGTTTTCCAAGGTGGCCCGGTCTTAAGAGCAAGCGATGTAGTAAGCCTGCGCGCAGTATTCGGCATCCGTTAGATGCCGTGAATGTAGCCTTAGATGCGGTCAGTAAGCACAAATTTCAACAAAAAGGAGAATGTTTATGTTACGTCCATTATTACTCGCGGCAGCGCTGAGTGTTGGTTTAGGCAGTGTTGGCATAGCGCACGCGCAAACAGACGTGCAGCGCTCCGCTCTGCACGACTTCCGCGTAGTGACGGTTGCCGATGGTTTGGAGATACCTTGGTCGATGGCGTGGTTGCCAGGCGGCGATATGCTGATCACCGAAAGAGCGGGCAGATTGCGCATTGTGCGCGATGGTCAGCTCCTGCCAGATGCAGTTCCGGGCGTTCCTGAGGTGTTCACCACTGGTGGACAGGCCGGGCTGTTCGATGTACTTCCTCATCCAGATTTCGCCAACAACCAGTATATCTACCTTAGCTTTGCCAAGCCTCTCGAAGCCCTCGGTACATCGACCACCACTATCGTGCGCGGTCGGCTAGTAAACGATCGTCTAGAAGGCGTAGAAGAGATTTTCGTTGCCGATGCCAATGGTGGAGGGCACTACGGTGGCCGCATGGTTTTTGATGCGGACGGCTATCTGTTCCTGACCTCGGGTGACCGCATGGCGCCTCCTAATGGCGATCTCGCGGCACATCCAGCGCAGGACCGCTCCAATCACCATGGCGTTATTGTTCGTTTGAATGACGACGGCAGTGTTCCCGCCGACAATCCCTATGTTGGTCAGGCCGGCTTTAAACCAGAGATATGGAGTTACGGTCACCGCAGCCCGCAGGGTTTAGCGATCGATCCATCTACAGGCAATCTGTGGATGACAGAGCATGGCCCACAGGGTGGCGACGAGCTCAACCTGATCCAGCCGGACAAGAACTACGGCTGGCCCGTTATCGGCCGTGGCGTCAACTATGGACCAGGCGTGCCTATCCATGAATCTATCGTGTCTGAAGGCATGGAGAATCCAGTGCATTTCTGGGTACCTTCGATCGCGGCCTCTGGCTTGATGGTGTATACCGGTTCGCGTTTCCCTGCATGGAACGGCAACCTCTTCGCGGGCGGCTTGGCAGGCGAGCAACTCGCGCGTCTAACCCTTAGCGAGGATGGCAGCAAAGTGCTAACCGAAGAGACTCTTCTGCCTTATATCGGTCGTATCCGCGACGTGCGCATGGGGCCTGATGGTTTCATCTATGTGGCTCTCGAGGATCGTTCGCGTGCGCCGACCGCCGTTGTGCGTCTAGAACCAGCGAACTAATCATCCAAGGGTGAGCAGTAAGTATAAGAAGGGGCCTTAATGGCCCCTTTTTTTTGGCCCGAATGAACTGGGTACGACTATTCCAATATTCGACTTTAAGCCAATCACATTGTTGCCCGAAATATGCGATGAGGTAATATAGGCCACACGAGAAATAGAACAATAAAAATAAAAGGAGCTCGCCCATGAGCAAGTTGCGATTGTTGGTAGGCACCCGTAAGGGCGCATGGACTATTTCGACTGATAGTGAACGTAGTAAATGGCAGATCGAAGGCCCGATGCATTTGGGCGCCGTGGTAAGCCATTATGTGGCAGACCCGCGCATTCCGGGAGTACAAATGATGTCGGTGGGAAGTGGGCATCTTGGTCCTTCGGTATTTGTCTCAAAAGATTTTGGAAGTTCATGGAGCGAGGCGACTACCCCGCCTGCATTCTCTGTGGAACCCAATGGCGTCGAGCGCAGCGTCGATCATGTATTTTGGCTGACTCCCGGCCATGTTAGCGAACCCGATACTTGGTATGCAGGTACCTCGCCCCAAGGGCTCTTTAAGTCGGTGGACGGCGGCGACACTTGGCAGGAGGTGCTGGGCTTTAATCACCATCCTGATTTCTTCGAATGGCGCGGTGGTGACAAAGACGGCACGCCAGACGGCCCCAAGCTGCATTCGGTGATAGTCGACCATAGTGACAAGGAGCACCTGCTGCTGGGTATGTCCGGCGGAGGGATATTCGAGAGTTTCGATGCCGGCGCCACATGGTCGGCACTAAACAGCGGCGTCGCGATGGACTTCTATCCTCCTAAGGAAGATGGCAGTGAGTACGAGTTCGGCCACGACCCACACTGTCTCATCATGCATCCGCAGGATGCCAATCGGCTCTACCATCAGAACCACTGCGGACTCTACGCATTGGACCGCAGCACTGGCAAACGTTGGACGCGCATCGGTGACAACATGCCCAAGGAGGTCGGCGACATCGGCTTCCCAATCGTGGCGCATCCACGCGACCCCAACACAATCTGGGTGTTTCCCATGGATGGTTCTGGCCAGTGGCCACGCACGAGCCCGGCGGGCAGGCCTGCTGTGTATTGCTCCCGCGATGGCGGTGCCAGTTTTATACGGCAAGCCAAAGGTTTTCCGGAGCAACAAGCGTGGTGGACAGTGAAGCGGCAGAGTATGGCGGTCGACGGAATGGACAGCCTTGGTGTCTACTTGGGCACTAGCAACGGGCAGCTTTGGGGTAGTGTCGATGCGGGTGAGAACTGGCAGCCTATCGCGATGGATCTGCCGCAAATATTCTCCATTGAAGTCGAAGTAAGCCCATGATTCGCGTATTTCTTCCTAGTCAACTCGACGACTACACCAGCGGTCAACGCGAACTGAGTGTCGAGTTGGCCAGCGGCAGTAGCCTCGCCGATGTCATCGCAGCCCTAGAGGAGCGCTACAAAGGCTTGGCGTTTCGGGTAGTGGATGAGCACGGCAGAATTAGGCGACACATCGCGATGTTCGTAGGAGAGGTAATGGTAAGGGACTTGAGTGTGCCGGTAGCGCCGAACGATCGCGTACAGATCGTCGGCGCTCTCAGCGGTGGTTAAGCGTTTAGAAATTCCACATCATACGGCCATAGAGGCTACGGCCTAAGCCGGGCAGGCGAGCGCCTATTGCGACGTCGGGATTGTAAGCGCGGTTATAGCCGGCCAGGTGGTCATCGTAGCGTTCGTCTAGCAGATTATTGATGCCTGCTCCCAGCTCGAGGGTGTTGGAGATATTCCAGCGTCCTGACACATTGATGACGGTATAACCATCCGTTTGCGCTTCTAGATTGGTGCGTGACACGCGACTCTGGTCGGCGTAGGTAATAGTCTCGAGACTCGCCGTCCAGTCATCTTGTCGGTAGTCCAAACCAAGCAGGATATTATCCGGCGAAATGCGATATAGGTCGTCGGATATATCATCGCGTTGGCCGCGCACCGCACTGGCCACTACGCGCAGATCGAGCTGGCTGTTGATTGAGTACAACGCCTCTAGATCCATGCCGTAATAAGTCGCATCCACGTTAGCGAATTGTAAGGGGTCAGGTGCACCCATACCCATATTCGCCATCATCTGAGCGAAGTTATTAGTCAGCATATCGGTGACCGGAATACCCTGTATGAAATCTGTAACCTCTTTGTAATAGGCACGGGGGTATATCGAGAAGCGGCTGCCAACATAGTCGAAGCCCAGTTCAATCTCATGCGCAGTTTCCGGGGAGAGGTTCGGGTCGCCGATGTAGTTCTTACCGTCGGCCAAGCCGCCAGTGGAGGTCAATGGCATCCACAGATAACGCTCTTGGTAGGAGGGGGCGCGCATCTTACGAGCGGCGCCGACATACCATGTGGTGTCGTAGCCAGCCTCTATGCTCAGGCGTGCGAACCAATCGACGTCGCCATCGGTCTGCGACAGGTCTTGTGCATTGAAACGAGCGGCAAGCATGTGCGCCATGTTATTCATCATGAACGGCATGCCGGCGGTAGCGTTCATCGGGTTCATATTCACTGTTACTTGAGCAGAGTCGGTGTTCACTCGGTTATAGCGAGCGCCAATCTCTAGGCCTGTGCGGTCAGACAGCGAAAGCTCGCGTTCGAGGTATACCCCTAGAATATCGCGCTCTATGCCCCGAAAGTTGTCGATGAAGAAAGCTGGGGCGTTTGGGTTCAAGATAACCGCGCCATGTTCGGCGAGATTGCCATCTATGCCCGCTCGCCATGCCCCATTATCGACAAAGCGCTCTACCTTGATGGCGAAGCCTTCGCCTTCACTCGTTGTGCGGGCATTGCGGAAACGCATGCCGTCAGGCGTGCCAGCCGCAGTCTGTGGTGGCTGGCGCAAGCTGTTATTGCTCATCCAGTGCAGTATGGAACTCTTGGAGACTTGGGCGGTAACTTTATAGTCGGCCCCATCCCATACGTATCTACTGCGCCACAGATCGCTGTCTAGCGCCATGATGTCCATTGGCAGCGCGGCATTGCCCGCGTTCAAGGTATTGTTGCGAGCAAAGTCTAGGCTGAACTCATGATTGCCTCGATTATAGCTATAGCCTAGATCCCAGCGGTTGCGGTCATATTCGGAAGGGGTGATCTCGCCACCATCAAATTTGGAATCACCGCCTTGTTCCTGCATCAGGAAGGCGCGGAAGATGTGGTTGCGATTAGTCATAGAGAGTAGCGAGCTGGCGACATTGCCCGAGTTCACCGTCTGGCCGCCAACATAGGCGCGCCCTGCAAACTCGAAGTCGTTGGAGTTGCTGAATTCGCCACCGTAAGTGTGTGCTTCGACGTGCCCGCCAATGGTCTCCTGACCAACGCTGACGGGTACAATGCCGCGGCTTATGGAAAGCGACTCGATCAGTGCGACAGGCGCGTAATGCAGGGGCGCGTCCATCGCATTGGGGCCACCTGAATTAATATGGGTGCCGTTGATCGAAACGTTGATGCGATCACCGAACATGCCACGGTATTGCGCGATGCCGGTGAGCTCTCCGTTCTTGTTAACATTAGCACCAGGCATCTTCTTAAGTAACTCCGCCGTATCGGCCGGTGCCACCATGGTGTCGTCTGTGCGTACGGTGTGGGTATCTTGTACTCCAATCACCACGATCTCTTCTACATTAGTTGGCTGTGCGTACGCTGCGTTACAAGTGAGTGCGCAGACTGGCACTACATAGCGTATGAATGAATTCATGGTACTTATCCCTTGATGAGTGATGGGCTAAGTTTAGCAATTCAACATAGGGGACTTGGTGTGACAAATTGCCGCGGCAGGGCGTTGCGGGGCAGCTCTATCTTGCTAAGAGCTAGTTGTGGTGGTGCTTGGAGAGGAGTTGGGGCAAGCGTGAATTCATCGAGGAAACTGTGACACTATTGATTTGAATCAATTGTGCCACAGCGCGAGAGTCCGATCAGAGCGGCATAATCTGCATGCTGCGAAAACGTACAGTGCCACGGGCCCACTGAAGGCCTATTGGCCCTGCCGTAAACTGGGTATCGGTGATATGCACAGTTTGCTCGCCGTTGAGAGACACCATCAGGTGTTCGTCATTGAGGGTAATCTCGTAAGTATTCCATTTGCCACCAGCCTTCGGATAAGGCTCTGCGACCGGCCCGACATGCACAATACCTCCAGTGCCGAAGCTCATATCAGGTCGTTGATCGTAGATATTGGCCTCATAACAACTACGATCTGTGATTGCGGCCGGGTCTTGGCAACGCATATAAATTCCGCTGTTAGCATCGTCGCTTACCCAGAACTCAATGCGGAGGACGAAATTGCCATAGGACTCCTTGGTGAGTAGAAACGAAGTGCCTGCTCCTTCGGTGGCCTGTATTGCGCCATCGGCGGCGCTCCAATTCGCCTCACCCACGATTTCGAAATTATCCATGCCCGTGCTGCCGTCGATGAGGGTGATCCATTGCTCCTCCGCCGCCTGGGCGCCGAGCGCGAAGAGCCCGCTTATGACAAGCGTGTTAAATAGTTGCAGTGTTCGTTTCATAATGTGCTCCTCATAGTGTGTTATTGCATTAAACCATATCGTCGAGGGATTTAATCCAGAATAGCGCATCCTTTTGTTGACGGGTCAGGGTGATGTCGATGAACAGAGTGCGGTTCGGAATAAAGAAGTCCCGCACGCCCTGAGCACTCAGTGTCATCTGGCCAATGTCTTGATTGCCGAAGCTGCGATAGCCCACGAGATTGCGCTCCTCGTTCAGGTCCGGCATGGCGGAGATACTGATGTTCAGCACTTGGTCTTGTGCCTCGATGATGCGGTACAGGGCAGAGCAGTCGATCATGAAACTGCGGTAGGATCCATTGTCTTTATGAGCATGCACCTTAACCACGGCGTCTTTGTTAAACAGTTCTGCTAGGCGATCGTCGTCACCCTTGGCGGTGTCGTTGTAGAACTCAATCACATAGTCCTGTACCTCGTAGCCTTGATCATCGCGCACTCGAAACACAGTATTCTGGAAACCGTGTTTGTGACTGTCTTTATCCTCTTCGTGTATCGAGAGCACGGCGGCGCTGTGACTCTCGCAATCGTCAATCCACTGCTTGAAGTTTTCGGTGTTGCTGACATCCAATGCCCGCAATATGAAGCCGAGTAAAGCGTCCTTCTGAGCATGCTTATGGTCTTTGTAAGCAATAGAGGAATGATTGAAGTCATCCATTACTAGAAAGGCGGTATCACCGCGAGACTTGCGAATTGCATTGAATTTTGGGCGTCGATCTCCCGCTGGAAAACTTACCTCGATAGCGGCGCAATTGAGATTGGCAGTGGCAACATAAACAGTGCCGTCCGACCCTAATTCATTTGCTAGAGAACTGATGCCACTGTAGCCAGTGTTGCCGACAATGACGGTGGTGCGAACGCCGGTTGCGCTCATGGCGTTGTCTTGAAAACGATCGCGCTGGGCCAGATCCCAGGTATACGGGCTGGCCATCTCTAGAGCCTTGAGGATATGAGCGCCGGTCTGAAAACGTTTCTTGGCGTTGAAACCCTTAATTACCCGGCCATATAAGGCCCTGCCTTTGTGGGCTAGCGGTGAGCCAAAGTTAGCCGGTGCAAGCATCACTAGATTATTGATAGGGGGTTTTCGACCCTTGACAGAGAAGTGTGTCGTCATCCAGTCACGGATGACAAGCCCGCCAGTGGAGTGAACGATGACATCGATGGATTTAGCGTCTGTCGGAAGCTTCTGCTGTGTCCATGCGCGCTGCAAGCCGTTGACCAAGTCTGTCATGCGCACGTCATCATCTAAGGAGACGTAGTTGCCCAAATAGACAGAGAGGACGGTGCGGCTGCTGGTCGTTTCGATTGCCGAGGCCAACGCGACGAAGGAGTCTGCCTCGTCGCTCCAGCCATGGATAATGAGCAATGGTTTCATACTGGTCTCCTGGAATCGCGGAGGAGTGTGTCCCGTGCTATGCCGGAGTGGCAGTGCCTAGATCAATCACATTGACCACTTGTTTCTCTCCACGGCGACGCGTGATCTCGTCCATAGAATGACGGCATGTGCCCGCCTTAGTTATCAGCTTGCTTTCGCATACGTCGCAACGTACGCATTCTTTGAAATCGATCTTCTCGCCGCGAATCGCGCCGGTAGGGCAGGCATGTTCGCACACCTTGCACATGGTGCACTGCGGAACGCGCTTGATGCGATTCGGGCTAAGCATCGACACAACACCTAATGCTGCGCCGAGTGGACAAACATAACGGCAATAGAAGCGCTCGACAACGAAGCAGGCGGCAAGTATTACTATGAGTATCCCCCATAGCACTAGTGACGGGCTAAAGAAGAACAGAGTACCAAACGGCTCGAAATATTGGAAAATGCTCATGTTAGCATTGACCATCGCCGTGACCATGATGACGGCGAGAATGCCATATTTGATATAGAGGGCATTGTCGTGAATCTTCTGTGGCATTTTGATACGCCACTTCTTTGGCGAGAAGTACGCTATAAAGTCTTGTACGGCGCCGAAAGGACAAAGTGACGAGCAGAATACGCGCCCCCATATTAATGTGGTTATGATCGTGAACACGGCGATCATTAAGGTGGTCAGATTATTGGTTAAAGCCTCGGGGCCAAGTTTGATGACACTAGTAATGTGAGACACGGATAGGAAACCGTTCTTATAGAAACCAAGGTAGAGCATTGTTGCTGTCAACGCAGTCCAGCGCAGCTTCGCATTTTTGCTCAGGAACGCGGCCATGACTAAAGCGAAGATGATGAGCAATAAATAGACATCGCTCATGGGGGTTATTCCCCATGGCGGCGCGAGGCGCAAACGCTCAAAGAAAGAGGCATTTTCTAAACGCGCAGCCAATATCTCTTCATCGGAGAGCACCAGCTCATTGCGCGCAAGCGTGAGTCCGACCCCCTGAAGGGCGTAGTCTACGGAGGCGTCGACGTTTTTGCCTGGGGGGTGGTAGATCAGGGTAAAGGGCTGTGTAATGTCGAAATCGGGATGCATCGTCAACGCCACGCCATAGGGCGCGTTGCCCGCGATAGCGCCGACAGCGCCATTGCCCGCCGCACTGTAGCGGTTACCCGCAACATAGCGAGTGAGATCGCCCTGTTTTACAGACATCGGAAACTGTCGAAAGGTGCTGCCCGCACCTGGGCCGCTGGGCGCGATGAGCATGATCTCTCCCTCACCAGCTTTGAATGCTGCATCGCTCGCCGCGATATTATAGGCGTCGCTACCTATCAGGTATTCGCCGAGTGCCGGCCGGCCCATATAAGTAAACGCGAGCGTGAGAGGATCGCCTTCGGCATTGGTTGACTCTAGCTCTACAACGATGCCCTGTTCGATCAAGCTTCCCCAAGAGTATTGAGAAAGCTGCGCCTTGGCATTCTCCGCGGAATTCTGTTCGGCCTCGGTGCCTTCGCCATAGCCAAGAAAGGCACGAGCCACGCGGCGCGCGGTCTCGCCAACACTGCGCGAGATAGCGACGCTAGTAGCGGTGGCAGCGCTGAGTCCATCGATGTCACGATTGAGGCGATACTCGTCGGTGATGGGCTTGTTGCGAAATTGCGAGAGAAATACAGAGTTGTCGATGAAATCGCCCCGTGAATACATGTAGGACTCGTAGTAGTCGAGCACCTTCATATTCGTGACGACACCTTCCATATCCATGCCGACCAAGACATCAATTGGTGCCGCATAGCCCACTCGCATCGGGGGGTAATCGCGATTGGTGAACACGAAGCCAACTTGCTCTTGTGCGCCTGTATCTGGGTTACTGCGATAGCCTTTATAAACCGGAAAATCGCCGGCTTCTTTCTCAGAGAAGGTCTCCGCTGCTGGAAGTACCTCTTTGAGCCAATCGGCCTGTACGACTGTGGAGTAGGGAGTTTTGGCAAGCGCGGTGGAGCTGCACAGAAGAAACAGGGCGGCAAGAAAGCACGCAGATAGGTTCGGGCGGAGCATCGTGGATTTTTCCTATTCTTATTTGGCAATGCGAAAGTCGAGGCTAATATACCCTGCGCAAGGGCATTGCTCCATAGCACCGGCGAATCGTTGCATTTCGTAAAGTTTGCCTTGAATTAAAACCGACTAGTTGGTATGTTTTCGCGGTATGAGTAGAGACGCAATAGATAATGCTAAAAAAGAGAGTGTGAGAACCCGGCTTTTAGAGGCCGCGCTGACATCGATACGCCGCAAAGGCTATAGCGCTACAACGGTAGACGAGCTTTGCGCGATTGCAGGCGTGACCAAGGGTGGGTTCTTCCACCACTTCAAGAGTAAAGAGGCTCTGGGGGTGGCTGCAGCGGATTATTGGTCGCAGATGACAAGTGGGCTATTCGCGAATGCCCCCTATCACGAGCCTGAGGACCCACTCGAGAGAGTATTGGCCTATATCGATTTTCGTAGTGCTTTGATCGATGGACCGATCGAGGAGTTTAGCTGTCTAGTAGGGACCATGGTGCAGGAAGCCTATGGCAGCAGTGACGCCATTCGCGCAGCCTGTGATGCCAGTATCTCTGGACATGCCGCGACACTGGAGGCGGATGTAGAGGCCGCAATGGAAAAGTATGGCCGAATTGAAGGGGTCACGGCTTCGAGTCTTGCCATACATACGCAGGCAGTTCTTCAGGGTGGGTTTATTCTCGCCAAGGCCAAGGGGGGACCCGAGATCGCTAAAGAATCCGCGGCGCATCTTAAGCGTTATATCACCTTGTTGTTTAAACACTAAAAAGAGAGAAAATAAAAAGGAGCAAAACAATGAGTTATATAGAAGGCTTTGTAATTCCCGTACCTAAACGTAATCGAGAGGCCTATCTCGAGATCGCTAAAAGAGCTGCCCCAGTGTTCCTAGAGTATGGTGCGCTGCGAGTTGTAGAGACATGGGCAGATGATATCAAACCCGGCAAGACCAACGACTTTCGCACCGCTGTGTTAGCAGAGACTGACGAAGAAGTCGTGTTCTCGTGGATCGAGTGGCCTTCTAGAGAAGTCCGCGATGCTGGCAATGTCAAAGCAATGAACGACTCGCGTATGCAGATAGAGGGAGGAGAGTATCCCTTCTCTGGAGCGCGGTTAATTTACGGGGGCTTTGCTCCAATATTAGATGTAAGTGCAAAGTAAAAAAGGAGAAGAACAATGCGCAATCAACACGGTGACTTCATCTGGTATGAGTTATTAACTACAGACCTTGATGCTGCGGTGCGGTTTTATATTGAAGTGCTTGGCTGGGGTGTTGAAGATTCAGGTCAGCCCAATATGGATTATCGCCTCGCTTTTGCCGAAGACGCCCCCATCGCAGGCCTAATGACCATGCCGCAAGAGGCGATAAGTGCGGGCGCTCTACCTGTCTGGGTTGGCTATGTAGCAGTTGACGATGTCGACCAAGCAGTTGCCAATATCCAAGCGGCAGGTGGCAGCGTGCAGATGCCAGCGTTTGAAGTGCCCGAAGTAGGACGTATGGCGATGGTGATGGACGCAGATGGAATTCCGTTCTATGTCATGCGAGGGGCTAGCGACGATATTAGCGATGCCTTTACCTTGGACAAAATTGGACACTGTGGCTGGAACGAACTCGCCGCGAAGAATCTCGATGGGGCAGTCAAGTTCTACAGCGAGCAATTCGGCTGGACCATCGGTTTCGAGATGGATATGGGGGAGATGGGGGCCTATAAATTCTTCGAGCAGAAGGGGCACGCAATAGGCGGTATGATGCAGGCGAATGATGCTGCTGGCCCTCCCATCTGGAGCTTCTATTTCCGCGTGGCCGATATAGATAAGGCTGCTACGAAGATCACCGCCGCGGGCGGCAAGATTCTCCACGGCCCAGCAGAGGTGCCTGGTAATGACTTCGTTATCAATGGCCTCGATCCACAGGGCGTACTCTTCTCGGTCGTAGGCGCTAGAGTAAACACGGAGTCGCAGCGATGAGTAAAATTGCGCCGTGTTTGTGGTTCAATGGAGAGGGCGAAGAGGCCGCCAAATTTTACGTATCCTTGTTTGAAGATTCAGGCATTGATGTCGTGATTCCCTGTGGCGACGGCATGCCTTTTCCTGCAGGCTCTGCTCTAATGGTGGAGTTCCGTCTAGCAGGTCAACGCTATCAAGCGCTCAACGGCGGACCGCAGTTCCCGCAAACCGAAGCCGTCTCCCTTTCTGTCAGTTGCAAAGATCAGGCGGAAGTGGACTTCTTCTGGGACGCGTTAATTGCGAACGGTGGGGCGCCAAGCCAATGTGGTTGGCTCAAGGACCGTTTCGGCGTGTCATGGCAGATTGTGCCGCAGTGCTGGAACGAGTTCATGAGTAGTCGTGACGACGGCGGAAAGGCTCGCGCAATGCAGGCTTTAATGACAATGAGCAAGTTCGACATCGCGGCGCTAGAGGCCGCCTTCAAAGGAGAATGATTTGAGGGATGAAATAGTGCAAGAGATCGAAGCGTCTATTGGGCAGTATTTAGTGAGGCACACATCATGCGCGAAGTAATTATTAGCCGCGAGCCGGTTGAGCTATATAAGATATTGAAGTTCGAAGGGCTCGCGGAGAATGGCGGCTCCGCAAAACTGATCGTGTCCGAGGGGCATGTAAAAGTAAACGGCGAAGTCGAGACGCGCAAGCGCCGCAAGATCGTCTCTGGAGATAGCATAGAATTCCAGGGTGAGACTTTACAGATTAAGCTTGAGAGTTAAGTGAATATTTGGAAAGCCCGTCAATCGCGAAGGGATTTTTCCACTATGAGAGTCAGCTCACCGTCGAGGCTGAGCTGATTCTTGTCCTTCCAATACTGCGCTATTCCGGCTTCACCTTTCTTTATCGCCCAGTCCTGTAGTTGCTCGCGCTCTTCACTATAGTCGAAGAAGGGCACGGCCATGCCGCAGGATGTTTGCACCATATCGATTTGCATGTCGAAAATTTGCCTTGCGCCGGGTAGGGGGTCGAATTGTGTAAAGAGCTCTTCCCAGTCGGCATCGCCTCTGTGAACTGCGCGGGCAGTGCCATAGAGGCGGAGGATCATAGGACTACCTTCGAAAGCGCAGAACATCAGGGTCATGCGCGGGGCGCTTAGCAAGTGGGCTGCGGTCTCATTGCCACTGCCAGTCACATTCAGCCAGAGAACACGGTTGAGGGACTGTATACGCAAGGAATTCATGCCCTTAGGAGAAACATTCACTTTACCCTGTGGCGCAGCAGTGCCGACAAAAAAGATCTTCTGTGACTCGATAAAACTCGTGAGTTTGTCATTCAATGCATCGTATTGCTGGCCCATCTAATGATCTCCTTTTATTCGTGTTCACTGCTATCGAACGGCAGGTTTAAATCGAGTATTAACGCAGCGTGGATCCCCACTAACAACAAAGCTCAGGACTACTAAGCTATCGAGTTGAGGTGGCTACGTTTAAAGTCATACTTACGTCATCGATTGAGACTGGGCCAATTCGAAATAGGTCTTTGCTGTAGCCCGTGTCCTCGAAGCCTAGAGATTTGTAGAGTTTGCGAGCTGGTGTGTTGTGGGCGAATACCATTAGGTCTAGCCAATCGACCGTGTCGATACTGCGCGCGAAGTCGATGCCAGTCTGCATCAAGCGCTTACCTAAACCCATCGCTCGGTATTCCTCTTCTATGCCGATTCCAAGCAAGCAACGATGAGAACTTGTGCGCAGCGCATAGCCTTTTAAATCCACATGACCACACACCTTACCAGTTCCCGTCTCTACAGCCATAAACCAGCGCTGCCACTTCGGTTCTCCTATGGGGATCTCAATCTTCTCAATGTCGATACCTGATGGCCCGATCGGATCGTCTGGCGCATAGGGGAAGAAGTGAAAGCCGTTACGGCCTGATTCGGAGAAGTGGCGCTTAAGATGCGCTTGGAGTGCTGGCACATCCTGCTTTGTGACCAAACGAATTTCGATTTTTTGTGTTGATGTCCTAGTCATAAGTTCAACTCAGTATTCCCTTGGCAAAACTTTTACGGCGTCGTCTTTCTCATGTCTTTCATGCTGCGGGCCAGTGCATTTCCCTCAGCATGCTCTCCGCCATCGAGCCCCGCGACAATCGCTTGCTGATCTGATTCTGACTTATTCTGGCTCAGTTTCCATTTGCCGATAACGCGATTAATCGAGAACTCAATGCCCACGATGCCGCGCAGCATGCGAGTGATGTATTCGTCCGGTGCGTCCTCTAGCTGCCAGGGTGCAGCCATTGCTCCTTCGTGCTCACCGGTTAGTCTGGGCAGATGTTCCCGCAGCCAGTCTGGGTCGTCATGAATACTTACTGTGCCGTAGGCATGGACTGCTAGGTAATTCCATGTGGGCACTACCTTTCCCGTAAGCGCTTTTTCCTCGTACCAAGACGGGCTGATATAGGCGTTCGGGCCTTGGAAAATCATGAGTACGTCATGGGGGTGGGCGAGATCGTTCAGGATGGGATTGGCGCGCGCGACATGTCCTTGCAGTTCACCATGGGGTGCCGGACCGGGGCTAAATAGTAGGGGAATATGATTGGCATTTAGCTCGCCTTCGACTTGGGTCACGATGGTAGCGAGTGGGTACTGACGAATTAGACTCTGCAGCACATGGGGGCGCGTTTCTTCAAAATGTCGTGGAATGTACATCCTGCCACCTAGGCTTAAAGGCTCTCAATAAAATCGCGAATACCATTGAGCAGCATCTGTGTTGCCAGAATGACCAGCACCATGCCCATTAATCGCTCCAACGCTCGTGACCCGCGCTTGCCGATTATCTTCAATAGAGCAGGAGAGCTCAGCAGGATTACGGTGGCGCCGAGCCACGCCATTATTAGCGCCAGGCTCCACTCGATCATGCGATCGGGTTGATTCGAACTTAGGAGTAACAACACAGCAATAGTCGAAGGTCCAGCTGTTAAGGGCACCGCTAGGGGCACTATGAACGGGTCATCCTCTACCTTCTCGTCATCGTTGTTCTGGGCGGACGGGAATATCATGCGCAGCGAGATAATGAATAGCAGCACGCCGCCGGCAATGTTTAGGGATGACTGCGAAAGTCCTAGGAACGCGAGAATCGCGTTACCCGCTAAGAGAAAGCTTAGCAGTATGAATAGCGCGATTAGGAGTTCGCGCGCGACTACGCGGGTGCGCCTTTTCTCGTCTAAATTCGATAGGATTGCATTGAATATTGGCACGTTGCCAATGGGGTCCATCACGAGAAAAAGCGTGACTGCAGCGGAGCTGATCTCTATCCAATTCACTTGCTTACCTCAGGAATAAAATGGCGCTGGACATGATTATCCTCCAAAACTCCCGAAGAGTCCTGCTTTGCTTATCTATTCATTAGCTCGCGTTGTTAGAAAGGAAACTGAGTAGGCGGGACTCCAGCATGTCGCCCACGCCAGGCACGAAAAGTATAGAGGCGATAATGAGCGCGCTTATTACTAAGCAGAGAATAAAATAGTTTGTCCACTTCATCGAGTGCCTCCTCTCGGAGCGACTTGGAAGACCCAAGTATTGCCCGTTTCGATAGCCTGTCTGGTGGTAGGGCTATCATATTTATTGGTCAACACGCTTGCTACGCCATCCAGCTCTCCACCTTGAAAGACCCGAATGAGGCGCCGCGGGTAACGGATACCGTTAATGCGGACAAGCGCAGCGCCATCTCCCTCGTCGGCCTCAATAGCCCAGTGTTTCCACATGCGCCCTAGGATGGAGCCCATATAGCCAGAAACGACATAAAGCCGCCCGTTGACCGGAACCGCCCAGACAAGACGAGAAGTCATAGACTCATCGAGCTGCAACTCTATGGTCTGAATATCTGAGGTGAAACTCCAGTCTGGCTCTGGTCCATTATAAATGGGGCCCGATGTGAGTTCTCCGCCAGGGAAGAGAATGGAAGGGCCGTCGGCGTCGCTCAACTCGTAGCGCAAGGCACCGAATGCCACAGTGGGAATTAGTATGATCAAGCCAAGTAGCTGAAAAATTATTCTCATAGCGTTTGCCTAGAGACTGCAACGAGTCTCGGTATTTTAAAACGAAAAAGTCTCTATGCGTTTAGTAGCGGGCGTAAGAAACTACGTTCATAGCTAATGATGCATTCGGTGTCTTTTGCGTATTGAAATGCCGCTATGCACTCGGCATCTTTAAATGAGGCTAAACGGTATTGCTCATAAGTCGCTAAACTTGCAAAACTAAATATCGCATAGGCGATGTTATTGGCTCCTTCGCCGGGCAGAAAGTAACCATGATGTTGGCCACCAAACTTCTCGACCAGTGGCAGCCAGAGTTTGGCGTAGTGTTCGAACTCGCGCAGTTTCTTCGGGTCGATCACGTATCTAAGATGACAGCTGATCATAAGGGTCTCAAGTTGTGTCGCTTGCGGCCTTACTCGGCCGCTCTACGCTCTTCGGCACGTGCGCCCGATAATATGCCTTCGAGTGCATAATTGCCCTCGTGACAGGCATACTCGTAGATTGGGTCTTCGCTATGTGTGTAGTTGATGACGGCGGTCCATGGGCGCTCCCATGTCTGTTCGTCCTCGATGGTGAACTCGTAACGCAGGACATCGTCGGCGGTGCGAGTAAAACGTTCGGTAAACAGCCGGTTGCCCCGCGCGCCCATGAATACGCTCTCGTCAGAGAAATTACGAGTTTCTATAACTAGGGTGTCGCCTTCGAAGTGGCCGCGTGAGTCGCCATGCCACAGGCGTATATCGGCATCGATATGGTCGCCCGCATCTAAAGGAATAAGGCGCACATCGTGGATCATTTCCTGAATGATGGCGACATGGGTAGCACTCTGCACAATCTGGTAATAACTATTATAGCCAGCCAGCATATAGGGCATGCCATAGGTGATACAGCGCTCTTGCAATGGGCGTGAGGTGTAGGAATCCGAGGGGTTCTCCCGTCGAATTCTTGCCTCGGCGGTCATGCGTTCGCGGGCCTCGGGTAGCATTGCTGGTAGGCGACCATTAGGGGGATCGACAATAAGGGAGGTGCGGCGCTCTACGTTGCGACTGGACATCCAGCTCTGATCGTAGTTGCCGGTGGACGGGTCATAGGACTCTACCTCTCCGGTGATTACCGCATTGAGGAAACCGTCGCCGAATAGTGCATCGCCTCCGCCACTTTCGATCTCCGCCGCACGCGCTAGTAGACGTTGATATTCATCTTCAGTCAATGTTGCGCGATCGGCGAAAAACTCGGGCCGTTGTAGTGGGGTGGTGCTGTTGTTCGCCCATACACCTTGCAGGTCAGGTTGGCCATTGAGAGTGCGAGGCGCTACATAATCGTCCTGAGCACTAATAAGGGGGGCGCTCAACATCAGCGCAAGGGCGATGATGGATTTCTGGAAGCGCATACTGTTTTGTATTCTCATGGAGATATCCTCGTGTTTTTTACACGGCTCTGTTCTTTGTCAAAGCAGGCGTTCTACTCCTGATCTACATCTGCTCCTTTGACGAGGTGGCCGTAGAGCAATTCCTCGGCGAACTCGACACACTTGAATTCCAGCAATTGCGCATTCTCTTCGAGTCGACGGTATAGGGGCATCTTCATGGTCCATGGGCGGGTATAGACCCCTGGGTCCTCGAGACGTGCCTCATATTCGATGACATCGCGACTGCGGAAAGTGTAGCGTTCGGTCACTTTAAGTTGTTCTGTATGGTGATTTCCTGAGCGATCTAGCCATGAATCAGGCATCTGCTCGGTCACATCGATCACCAGCGTGTCGCCCTCCCAGCGGCCAATGGAGTGCCCCATCCAGCTTGGCACTGGGGCTGAAAAGTCGGGTCGATTCATATAGACGATACGATTCGCACTGGCGAACTCATAGGCCATGATGATGTGTTCTGGCGACTGCACGATCTGAAAGGGGAAGGGCATGTAGTTGGCGCGTGGTACGCCGGGCATATAGCACTTAACAGCTGGGTCTCGTGTTAGCCAGTTGGCTTGATTTTCTTGTTGCTTGGCGCGCGCAGCCGGCGTGTAGGGGATCTGTCCGCCTACCACCACGCCAAGACCTGCTGGGAAGGCGCCAGTGGCTGCCCACTTGTAGTCGGGGCCGTATCGAGCATTATGAGGCTCTATACCCCAGTGGTTGTTACCTAAGGCCTGCCACAGGCCATTGAAGTCAGGGCGGCCATCGGCAGTGCGAGCAATATCGTCCGCATCGGCAGCAAAGGCGCTAGGGGTAAGCGCGATCAGCGCTGCGCTCATGCTGAGGCAAATGACAGAGCTATATCGAAAGGCTATATGGAGTAAATTCGCCATCTTTTCTAGTATTCCCATTCTTGTTTTTATTGCGCTATGCGGGCGTTCGGGACGCCTGCATAGCAAGGAATGATGGGCGGTACTATCCCATGAGTTTGCGCGATAACGCAAGCTGATAGGCGCACTTGGGAATGGCGTGCCTATCAGTCCATGGCGTTAATCATTGCCAGCTTTTCGTTCAACGCGGCGATAGCGGCCTCATTGTTACGTGCACGCTCTCGCTCGGTGTCTACAATCTCCTTGGGGGCATTGTCTACGAACTTGGCATTGGAGAGTTTACCGTTGATGCCAGCGAGGTTTTTCTCCAGTTTTGCGATCTCCTTCTCTAAGCGTGCAGCCTCGGCCGCCTTGTCGATTAGACCCGCGAGTGGAACGAGTATTTCCACGTCGCCGTGCAATTGCGTGGCGCACATCGGTGCCTCGTCGGCGCTTTCTAGATAAGTAATATCTGCTAGCTTCGCGAGCTTAATCAAGAACAAACGGTTCTGTTCTAGGCGTCGGCGGTCCTCAGGGCTGCCATTGCGCAGCAACACAGGGATGGCCTTGCCCGGTGAGATATCCATTTCGCCGCGTATGTTGCGAATGCCGATGATAATGCCCTTAACCCAATCGATATCCGCCTCTGCCTCGGCGTCTATCAATGTCTTGTCGACCTGCGGGTAGGCTTGCATCATCAAGCTCTTGTCTTCGTCCTGCGCGCGCATATCCAGAAGTGGGGAGATGCGTTGCCAGATTTCCTCGGTAATAAAAGGCATCAAGGGATGACACAGGCGTAAGCTGCTCTCTAATACCGACAAGAGAGTGAGCCGAGTGGTCTGTGCATGGTCGGGGTGATTCTCCTCGTCCCAAAGCACTGGCTTGGAGAGTTCCAAATACCAGTCGCAATACTCGTTCCAGAAGAAATCATAGAGGGCTTGCGCCAGCAGGTCGAAACGGTAAGTGGCGAAATGCTCATGGGCCTGCTCTACAGTGCGCTGGAAACGCGACATGATCCAACGATCCGCAAGGCTAAAGTAGTCACGCTCGCGCAGCGCATCTTGCTTGGCTTGATGGAAGACGATGCCTTTCTCTTCGGTGTTCATCAACACATAACGCGAGGCGTTCCATATTTTATTGCAGAAGTTTCTATAACCTTCCATACGATTCAAGTCGAACTTAATATCGCGACCCGTAGAGGCGAGGGAATAGAAAGTAAAACGCAGTGCGTCTGTGCCATAGGCAGTAATGCCGTCGGGGAAGGAGGCACGCGTATATTTGGCGATCTTCTGCTCCAACTGTGGCTGCATCAGGTCGCTAGTGCGTTTAGTGACTAGATCCTCTAAGCCAATGCCGTCGATAAGATCGATAGGGTCTAGAACATTGCCCTTGGACTTGGACATCTTCTGTCCGTTCTCGTCCTTCACAAGGCCGGTGATGTAGACGGTCTTAAAGGGGATCTCGCCGGTAAACTTAAGGGTCATCATGATCATACGGGCGACCCAGAAGAAGATGATGTCGAAACCGGTTACCAACACATCGGTCGGGTGGAAGGTCTTCATCATCTCTTTGTCGTCCGGCCAATCCAGTGTCGCAAAAGTCCACAGGGCAGAGGAGAACCAGGTGTCTAAGACGTCTTCGTCTTGGTGCAGCGCTAGGTCAGGGCCGAGGTCGTATTTTGCGCGCGCGGCAGACTCGTCGCTGGCTACATAGATATTGCCCTGATCGTCATACCAAGCGGGAATGCGGTGTCCCCACCACAGCTGGCGGCTGATACACCAATCCTGAATATCGCGCATCCAGGCGAAGTAGGTGTTCTCCCAATTCTTAGGGACAAACTGAATGTCCCCGTCCTCGACGGCCTTGATTGCGGGCTCGGCCAAAGACTTCACAGCCACATACCATTGATTAGTGAGATAGGGTTCGATAACGGTGTTACTGCGATCTCCGCGTGGAACCTTGAGCTTGTGAGGGTCGATCTTCTCAAGCAAGCCGAGGGCTTCGATATCGGCGACGACTCTCTTGCGTGCCTCGAAACGATCAAGGCCGCGATACGCGGCAGGCGCATTCTCGTTTATGGCGGCATCTGCGGTGAGAATATTGATGACCTCAAGATCATGGCGCTTGCCGACCTCGTAATCATTGAAATCGTGAGCAGGGGTGATCTTGACGCAGCCGGTACCAAACGCGGCGTCTACATAGTCGTCGGCGATGATAGGGATGCGGCGATCGCACAGAGGCAGAAGCACGGACTTGCCGATCAAGTTGGTATAGCGTGGGTCCGTTGGGTTCACAGCGACCGCTGTGTCACCTAGCAGAGTTTCTGGTCGTGTAGTGGCGATAGTAATGTACGTATCGCCGGTGCTAGTGGTCGCGCCATCGGCGAGGGGGTAGCGGAAGTGCCAGAGAAAACCATCTTCTTCTTCGGAGAGTACTTCAAGGTCGGACACTGCGGTATGCAGCGTGGGGTCCCAGTTGACGAGGCGGTTACCGCGATAGATGAGCTTCTCGTCATAGAGTTCGATGAACACCTTTTCGACGACTTTAGAGAATTTCGGGTCCATGGTGAAGCGTTCGCGGCTCCAGTCGAGCGAGGAGCCAAGACGTCGAATCTGCTGGGTAATAATATCGCCGGACTCTTGTTTCCAGTCCCATACTTTCTCTAGGAATTTGTCGCGGCCAAGATCATGACGCGTAAGGTCTTGGCGGGCGAGTTGACGCTCAACAACCATCTGAGTCGCGATGCCGGCATGGTCGGTCCCGACCTGCCAGAGGGCTTTCTTGCCGAGCATGCGTTGATAACGGATGAGGGCATCCATAATGGCGTTCTGGAAGCCATGTCCCATATGCAGTCGGCCAGTCACGTTGGGGGGAGGAATGACTATAGAGTAGGCGTCTCCGTCACCCTGAGGGGTAAAGTAGCCTTTTTCTTCCCATTGTTTGTACCAGTGACTTTCGATCTGATTGGGTTGGTATGTCTTGTCCATTATTCGCTGCAACTATGATGTCTAGTGGGTTTTAAGGAGTCGGCAAGTATAACGCAGTTTGGGGTCTTGGGGCGTGCCGAGAATGCAGGAGCAATTCATCGGCCGGGCGGCTCACGGTCCTGCATCGAAGCACCCCACATTACCTCTTTGGTTTTGTAGATCTGATTAAGATCAGCGTTTTATTGTTGGGTTGCTTCGATTTCGCTCAGTCCTAATAGAAACCACTGATGGTAGGAGCTCTTGTCCTCGTAAGGGGATGCTTGCAAGCGAATGGGTACGATTGGTGAAGATCTGTGGAAGATTTAGACCTATCGCCTGCAGGGCACCCCCTTACGAGGGCATGGGCTCCTACAGTCAGAAATCTATTCCAATAAAAGTGGTAGAACCACTGACTGTAGACATGATGGATTGACCTACCCAGCCTCGACGCACGTGGGTTATGTTCGGAGGGGTTGGAAAAACACCTTTAAACACAGAGCCACATCGAGGGGGTAGGTCATGAACGAGTTTAACAATATTTACGTCGGTTTGGATTCCCATAAAGCAACAATTGCTGTGGGTATCGCGCAGGAAGGTCGTGAGGCACCGCTATACTATGGCGAGATCGCGTACACAGAGGCTGCGGTCGCCAAGTTGGTTAAACGGTTAAGCAAGGACGGGCAGACACTGCATTTTTGTTACGAAGCCGGCCCTTGTGGCTACGAGCTACAGCGGCAGATCCAGCATCTGGGGCATGCGTGCG